>Ga0265293_10004901_pt1 | contig 22987 bp, 17 predicted proteins | sample Munlanlewell138R_FD_192505 | JGI IMG/M metagenome (GOLD analysis project Ga0265293, IMG submission 192505) | Leachate microbial communities from a municipal landfill in Southern Ontario, Canada - Leachate well 138R | ecosystem: Engineered > Solid waste > Landfill > Unclassified | place: Canada... | reverse complement strand
CCGTGGTGATCCATATAAACATCAATTCCTTTAACGTTTTCAGCATAATCTAATGCAATATTAATATATTTGTTATCTAATTTAGTTGATGTCCAACCCTCTTGATAATTTACGATACCATATCCTTCTATTTCAAATCCTTTATCTTCAAGATAACCTTTCATAGCAATTGCTGAATATATACCATCTAAATCATCATGAAAGTATAACATCACTTTTTTGCCTTCTTTACCTTTTTTCTTCCAATAATCTTCACTATTTGGTATACTTGGCGCAGATTCATTTATATTTTTATTATTTTTAATAAACAGATTGTAATTTTTAAGCATTTTTTATAACATTATATTTTGAGTTTCCACTATTATATATTCGATATATCTTTCTTTCTAACATTATTTCATGTTCTGATTTGTTTGTATCATAACCTTCTTTAACTAAAACATCTTTTCTAAAACCAAATCTATGTTTTCTTATACCATCTATAACATAATAATAATTTGGTTCTGTATTATATATAAAATTAAAATCCATCATTTTATATAAATTACCTTGACTATATGATCTATCTGCATATGTAGTTATTTCTGTATATTTATAATTCTTTTTGAAATGATTAAACAACTTACTAGCACCGCCAATAACATTTGTGTTTAATTTATTACAGAATCTTAATAATTCATATTCACCTTCTTTTGATGATGAATTCATAAACTTTCTTTTCTTTCCAAAAGTCATCAAAGAAACCATTTCATTATTATAAAATAAACCTAATTTAACAGAAGAACCAACAAAACCTTGTAAGTGATTTTTTATAAGAAAATTATTTACCAATTTATTATCATTTATTTCCTTTATTATACATTTTCTTGCATATATTTTTGTTGGTGTTTTACCTAATTTATTTAAAATCATCGACTTTACAATATCTTGCTTATAGTTCCAATCGTCTTCCCATACATGTATTAGTTGAATTCCTTTTTCTAAACATGAATCAGATTTTATTTTATGATAATCATTTTTTTTATTTATCTCATTATGCCAATAAAGACCATTAAATTCAAATGCAAGATTTAAATCAGGTAAATAAATATCTAATTCATAAGGTTTAATAATATTTCTTGAATTTTCTAAAATTTCACCATCATAATTTTCTTTTATAAATTCTAAAAGAAATTTTTCTTTACCTGAAGTAGTGAATGAATTTATAGGATTACATTTTGTACATACTATTGTATTTAATTTATTTCTGTGATAATATAAATTAGAATTTATAATGTATTCGCTGTTACAACTTACACAGAAACAATAATAATCACTATTATTTATGTCTAAAATATTATTGTTATTATTTATTATATTTTTTATTCTTGTATTCTTTATATTTTCTTTAATAATTTTATTGTTTATAGGAATTTCAACACCGTATTTTTTCAACATGGTTTGTTTTATTTTATTGTATAAAACATCACTGCTCATAGAAAATTCAGAATCGTATTTTTCCAACATGGTTTGTTTTATTTTATTGTATAAAACATCACTGCTCATAGAAAATTCAGAATCATATTTTTCTAACATGGTTTGTTTTCTCTTTTTATTAATTGTTGGATTTAATAATGGATTAAAGTTATTATATTTTTTTAAATTAGTTTCATTTTTTTTATTTTTAACATTCTCGTTTTGTGAATGATGTTCACATTTATATTTTTCTAAATTAGTTTTTTTATTTTTAACCATAGCACATTTATTACAACAAGTAAAAATATTATACTTTTTTATATTTTTGATATAATTTCTATATTGTATATTTTTAATATTATTGCAAATATCACATTCAACTTCAACGATAACATGACTATTTTCAGATAAATCTTCTACTTTAATAATTATTTCATCACCAACATTATTAAAAATATATCCGAGTGATTTTAATCTCTTATAATTTGATGGATTTATTTTTATTCTAACATATTTATCTAAAATCATACAATTATATATTAATAACCAATAATCATTTTTTAATTTTTTGTGCATAAAAAAACCACACTACTTAAGTGTGGTTCGCATTTCGACTTGCGTTGTCAGTTCCTTCGTCCTTTGGGCGATGAATTACTTTAACAATTTCATTATATCATCATTTAATACTTGTATTAATTTTCGTTCACCAATCATAACATCTGGTATATTTTTTATGATTGAAAAACTTTCATTACCTTCTAAAACAATACAATCAAAAACATTTTTAAGGTTTTCGTTTTGTTTATAATATTCTATCATTGTTGTTATAAATTCTGTTAGTTTCAATTCTACCTTTTCATTGTATTTAAGAACTACTAAATCTTTAGGTGTTTGAGCACTAATAATATAATGTAGTTTTTCTTTACTAACATTATTATTTTCTAACATAACTATTGATACTGAGGGTTTTATGTTACTAGGAAATTTAACTATTTTACCCATGAAATCAAAATTCTCCATTTTTGGTTCTGTTGATTTTGGTTCTTTAATCACCTCTTGTTTATCATCTTTTACTTTTGGTGTATTAACTTTTGCAATTTTTTGCACAGATTTCTTAGTAGAAACTTTTGGTGTTTCTTCTTTCTTCTCATTTGTAAAATCTGTAAATTTCTTCAACATCTTAAATTTAATTAATTTGGTGCAATAGACATGAAACCCAACCGTTGCTATTTCTTAGTCAAGGTTGGGTCTTCAGTCCATTTTAGATTTCCTGAATCTGTCCTTGTCCTTGACCTTGTCCTTGAATCTGTCCTTGACCTTGTCCTTGAATCTGTCCTTGACCTTGTGCTTGACCTTCTTGTGCAGGAATTTCTTGTGCCGTTTCTTGTGCTTGTATGTTTTGTGCATCACCCTGTACTTGACCTTGTATTTGCATATCTTGTACTTGACCTTGTGGTTGTACTTGTGGTTGTACTTGTACATTTGAATAATCTGCACCCATTACTTCTAATGGTAGACTTTCAATTGATAAATTGTTTGATAAGTACTTTGCAATATATTCAGCGATTTCTGCGTCTGAGAATCTAGTAACAATACCTTCTTGACCAGAGTCTTTTGCTTTTTTCTTAAATGCGCTAATTATATTTGATGGTATAGCAAAACTTCTTACTATCCATTCTCCACCCATTTCAACAACATCCTCTGTTATTAAAGATGTACCTTTTTTTAAGTCTTTAAATGATTTGAAATCGTTCATGTTTTTCATATCGAAAAATATTATTTTTTATTATATATTAAAATGGTAAACCCACTTTTCTAATAGTATATATTAATCTATTATTTTGATTTTTTGAACACACCCTTAAAGAAATCGTTTATTCCTTTCTTATCAGATTGTTTCGATAAAAAGTTATAACCTACACTAACACCAACACTAACTCCTGGTTTCCACTCATCACCATATTTATTGAAACCTACACCTACGTAAGGTCCTAATGTTATTCTAGTCGGAACCGTCTTACTATCAGGTACGACTTTATCAATTGTCATCGCACCATCAAGTTCTGTAAACTTAACTAATGGTGAAGGAGAAAATGCTTTAACTGTATATGTGTTGTCATCTTCTGTTAGTGCATATCTTAGTTTAATATTAAATCTATTCGTATCAAGTTGTGAATATAATATAGATGGATAATTGTCTCTTACACTAATTTTACTAAAACCTTCTATTTTTTGTGTTAAACCTTCATCACCAAAATTAAACTCAAATGGTATGTCAAACTTTGTTGAATCATTTGGATCTTGTTTTACTTTTCTTATTTCTGATCTCAATTCTGGTACTATAACATTTACATCACTTTGTATACCTGCTATCATATTTTTCATAGTCTTAAATTCTTCATACATATCTTCATTATACTTCTTCAAGTCATCAACACTTTTTACAAGTAATGATGTTTTTTCAGAAACCATTCTATCTAACTCTTTATCATAATATGCAGTAATAGAATCATTCATAGCTATTAGGTTGTTTTCATACATAGCCACATCTTTCTTATGTTCCATTTTTTCTTGTTTAAGACTATTACAAGTCCTAAGATTTAATATTATTAAGATTGCTATTGCAATAACTAATGTGATTTTGATATATTTGTTACTGAAAGCAGTCTTAAAAAATTTGAGAATTCCTGTTAAAATATTCATTATCTTCTTCTTTCTTTTTTCCTTAGTGGTAGCTTAACAACTTCTGTCGCTTTCTTATTTGCTTCATCCCAAGGTGCAATTTCATAATATAACTTTTTCTTCTTCAAGAAACCATAATTTATTTCATAAGTCTCTCTATCAACATATCCTATATTTATTGTGTTTGGCGGATGTAACACTGTAATTGTAAATGCACTCTGAAAATTATATGTTATAGCTGATGAATCATAGTCTATTTCTAATGCGTGATTAAATCCGTCCCAGTTACCATTAATCCAATTTCCACCCCACCATTCACCTTTGAATGTACCATTATAAAACGTACCATTATACCAATTATCTTGATATGTTGTAGGATCTACACTAACATTAGGTGTATATAATTGTATTCCTGAGAATAAGTTGAAATTTTGTACACTTGTTTGATGATATAAATTCCATTTTTCGAAATTAGATTTTATATTATCAGTAAAATAAGGCACATACTGATTTGCATTTGTTGTTGTACCATTCTTCATATCTGAAAACATATTATACATCATCTTATTAGGAACATTATTATTCCAAGTACCTTGACCATCAAATAATACACTTTGATATTCGTCATCATCTATGTTTGCTACATGATAAGAATTAAATAATGCAATATCATGGAAATTATGTCTTTCAGAAAAATCAACATCACCATAATACCAGACAACATTATTTCTTGGTTTATATCCTAAATAACTGAAATCATAATTATGTGACATAATTCTAAACAAATTATTTTGTTTATACATCTGTAATCCAAATTTTGACATACCATCATAACCATCTACTTGATAGTCTGGATATTCTGTGTTAAAATCAGTAGCATTTAGTTTTTCAATAACTTCAACTTTTTTAATCACATTTCTTCTTCTCAAATCAACACCACTTATCAAATCAACATTTGGTTGATTTATAAAGATTGCAACACCATCATTGGCGTTGATATTTTGTAATGATGATACATTTGTTGGTCTTGTCATAAAGAAATCTACATATTCTGATTCTCTATCTGATAAACCTTCAAATGAACCAGATATCCAACCATCTAAACTTGCCCAATTCCAACGGCTTATATGACCCCAACCTCTCATATGCTCAAAATTCCAAGGTGAGTTTAATCCTCCATATAAAGGGTATGGATTTGATACAGAAACCACGTCAGTTCCACTAAATACACCATTTTGATAATATGTATATATGTATTTATACAAAGAATTGCTGTATGTGTCCAACATTGGCTCATTACCATCATAAAATCCATATATTGTGGAGGCAGTGGTACTATTACTTAACAATATTTGATCCCTTTTCCAGAAACAACCTTCATCATATGCTGGGTGCTCACTATCTTCTATTTGAGAATCTTTTACCGTTGCTCCATAAGAAGATGTCCAAGGACCTACCCAATAATTACCATTATCTAATACTTGTAGTCCGAGACCATTAGCTAAATCTTTGTAATTTACTGATGGTTTACTACCATCTATATCTAAAAGCATTGATTCTGTTGATGATGCTTGTGTTGTTGATTGTGATGTTTGTTCATCATCAATTTGTCTATCTATTCCTTGTGCACCAACAAATGCTGTTGATAATCCTGCTTCTTCTTCTGAGACCACTGCACCAAGTGTAGGATCATAAAGTACACTATATGAACCAATAGTACCATAATTGTAATACTCAACACCTAAATAATCATAATATGTTGGGTTGATTAATGATGTCATAACATCTTTTATTACACCAGTGTTATTTATTATATTATATCTTACAGGATTATTTGTTGGATAATCACCTAATGAATCATGATAACCTTCAATTTCACCCTCACCACTTCCTTCAACATATGATGAATGAGTTAAGTATTTTATTCTCATCATACAATCTTTTGTTGTAAAATCATTAACTTTATCTCGTTGATAAATAACTTCATATTTCGATAAATCTGATGATAAGTTTACGCTTGTTGCATTCCAAGGTGGTAATACCCAAAAATCAAAACCATCATATCCTGTCAATAAATTATTATTATATTTATCATAATCATCATTTGTCGCATCAGTGTTTATTAAATTATCGTGATCAAATCTATTTGTAATTCTCATATTTGTCGCAACATAAAATGATTGTTTGCTTATTTCTGTACCTCCATTAAAAAAAGCATCACCATTCTCAACATCAAATATGTATGATTTATTTATCCAATCATAATCTAATATTTTAGTAGATATTGTTTTTTCTCTACTTACTGTACCACTTCCTATTACACCCGTTGTTGTTTCAGAATATCTTGAATAAAGTTTTACTATCTTACCAGCACATTCTACCTGTGGTTCAATAGTTGCAAACAAATCAATATATTGTAATGGATCATATTCCCAAGTAAATTGTGTAATATAATATTCTCTTGTCCAATTAGAACCAAATTCTTTATGTTCTAAAATCACACCAACTAATGTGTTTGGATCCCATTCATCACCCGCTTCTATATAGTGATAAATATTGAATTCCAATGTTTCAAATATTAAACCACTTGTTGTGCTATCTATTCCAAAATATTTATCATATTTCTGGTCATCAATAATAACAGATACTTTATTATTATCTACTGGTCTAGCAACCGATGCTGATGTTTTTACAATTCTTCTAATTATCTTAATTTTCAATAAATAATGTCTATCAATATCATTTCTAAATCTTTCAAAAACACCTGAAAAGTTGTCCATTTTAAACCAAATACCACCATGTTTAGTACCATTTACAGTTGTAGTATCAGGAAATCTTATTGCATTAGTAGGTAAAAAATCTGATGGTACTGGTGTCACACCCGCAACACTCATACTCATATTAGATGCCAATCTAAATTCTGTGTGAGATGTGGATGTCATATATTGCAAATCACTTCTACCACTAGAATCTGAATTAAGTTCTAATTCACTTCTTATTTGACTAACAGTATAACTTGTTCCTGATATTAATTCACCATTAAAGAAATCTGTACTATATCTAGTATAATTATCAGAATTCATACTACTCGTATAGTTTAATATATTATTAGTAGTGTGTGCTGCACTTGGAACACCATAATCATATTCTTGCGTACCACCGATATTTAATATTGGTGGGAATAATGTTGTTATAAGAATTGGATCATCTTTCATTTGCGATGCTGATTGTGAATTTCTTAATGCTGGATATATTTTATTTGTTGTTTCAGAACCATTTATATCTAATCTATTATCAACTATATCGAAATATAATCTATCAACATCAACATTGATATGTCCTATATCTGGTTCAGAATAAACACCATAATAATTGCTTTCAGATGTTAGTCCACTATTGGAAACTTTCCAAGTACCAGTAAACATATCTCCTGCTAAGAAATTATTATACACACTTGAATTATTATAAGGAACAACATTTTCTAATATAGAAATCCAATTGCTCATATCATCATTATACCCAAAACTTTCTAATATATCTGAAGGATCAACATAATATGATTGATCAAAAACATTTGGCATGTCTGGTGTATCATAAGCATAAGCACCTATAATTGGTTCTTCACATGTCTGACCACCTGGACTTAAAATCGCTGATCTTCTAATAGCGTTATTTCTATCTCTATAAAGATTATTAAATATTATTCTATAATATGGGTTGTGTACAAATGTGTCACCAGATGGTACTATTTTTATTAATCTAACCTTAAATATATCTCTATTTGTATAATCTCTTTTATTTTGTGGTGATCTTGATTGTTGGTATTGTTGAAAACCGTTGAAAGCATAATTGTGGAAAATAGGTTCCATAACTATTGATAATCTTGGTCCATAATCTTTATAATTTCTTATATTTGCGGTTCTTAATTCTGTGTAATCCACACCATCTTCAGTAAACCTATTTTGTATCCATTCACTCTCTAAACTTCTAGACTTCATATTATAAAAATAAGGAAGAATAATACCTCTATTTTGTGTAAATACTTCAACTTCAAGATTAACATTTTCATAACCATCTAAAAATAAATTAGGATCAACTTCTAAATATACACAATTTTGGTAATAACCATCAGCGTGTGAATATCCAGAAACATCTATAACTTTATAAACACCTTCAACAAAATTTTCAGGGTTTGTAGAAACATTTAAACTAATTGTAGGTGCAATAGCAAAAAACCCTTGCTCACTCGCTCTAGATGTCGATTCATCTATATTATTTGATATATTTTCTAAACCACTAACTCTACTTTCAGCAGAATCTGTAGTTGTTCTAGTATAATCAGTTGATACGTCTGATGTGGATCTATTGCTATATTCTTCTTGACTAGTTAAATCATTAGATACATCTACTCCTATTGTGCTTGTTGTTGTTACATTAGTTGGTTTTGTTCTTCTAGTTATTCTTAAATATTGATCCCAACTCCAATTACCATTAGCATCCTTAATTTTCAAGAAACCTTTAGTATAGTCTTCTAAATCAACACTATTATCAAAATGTAAAACATTACCAATTAATCTAGCATTAAATGCTCTAGCATTATATATCATAGCAGGTCTAAAATAACTAAATCCATTATTTATTCTACTTTCTTGTACACCACCTAAATCCCAAATTGGTTCTGTTTTATAATCTTCAACAAAGTTGAAGTCAGGATCATATAATAATTGGTTATCATTGTGAACTACCTCAAATCTAACTCTTGGATCTGGTTTAAAACCAGTTTTATTTTTATCCAAATAAATATATTTTCTATACCATTCTGTTAATAATCTATCGAAAGGTATAGGGTTATTGTCTCTTGGACTACTCACAGAATCAGGGTGTTTAAAATCACCTGAATAATCACCATCAGCACCATAAATATCTTCTAAAATCCAGTCATCTAATAATCTATCATAAATGTTTGCTGAATCTATTTCTAAAAATTCAACGGAACTACCATTATTTTGTATTAATGAATTGTCTGCTTTCTTTGTAGAAATTTTTGATATGTTTCCTGCACCAGCTAAATTCCAATTAATACTAGCATTATTTATATATGATGCTACACCAACTTGAATAGGTATTTCATACCACCAAGGTGGTGGACAAGTACCATAAATCCATTTGCTATCTTCAATAGTACTTGAATCACCATATATGACAAATTTACCAACCTCATCTAAATCGTCAACCGATAAAGTTGAGTTATGATTAGAAGGATACTTAACTGGCATAGGATAAGTATAATATCCAGTGTTTGCAATTGACCAAACATTTCTAAAGTTTTTATAAAAACTCATTAATTCGCTATTAGTAGAATTTTCAAATATCTCTTTGATTTTGTCAAATTCAACCAAAACATACACCATATTTGTACCCACTCTATAATCAATTATTCTATGTTCGACACCAAATAGTGATTCAAATGTTAAGAATGGTTCTACATTCGTTGTTCCAGGATTAGTAGGTGATATAACTGCACCATAATAATCAGATGTCGTATTAAGGCTATCACTCAATACTTCTAACATTTTAGATATTTTAACTCTTGCTTCTTCTGATGAGCATTCAATAGCAAAAATAAATTCATAAGGTGAATATTTTTTATTTATACCAACACTATCATTAGACCAAACTTCAAGATTCATATATTGTTTAGCTGAATCATCTGAAAATGCTGGGAGATTACCATTGAATGTATTAATATCTGGTAAAAATGATGTTAGTCCAAAGGCTGAGTTTACAGAATTTGGCAAACTAGGCAATACAACAGGACCAACAAAACTATCAGAAGAATTATAAGATAAAGGATATATTTCTTTTATTCTGTATTCATCATTAGATTCAACAATAGGACCTGTGGCACCACTTCTTTCAATAATTTGAGCACCATTGTACCATATAGATAAAGTTATATTATCAAGTACACCACCTCTATTGTTTCCAAATAAACCACTATAGAAATTACCATTATACCAATTACACTCTATGTCAAGATAATTACTAAAAAATGTTCCTCCATCAAATATACCATTATACCACATCATACCATTTCTCATATCACAATTATTATAAATACCATTATGAATTTTGAAATTTCCATATCTAGTTGTTCCAGATAGTGAATCAGAAATAGACTGAGCAGATTCTACACCACTCATATAACAATTTGTAAATATACCATCATATATGTTAAAATCATTATGATTTGGTTCTGATAATCTATCAAAATCATCAAATTTCCTAACCATTCCTGAATCACCATAATACCAAGAATAGTATGCACCATCTAAAGCTATATAACTTTGCCCAATAGGCTTAAAAAACTGATAACCACCTAAACTACTATAACTTGTAGGATCATAATATGTGTCTTCTTCCATTATAGTGTATTCTGAATTCCACAATTCTTGAGAATTAAAACCGACTAATTGAACTGTTTTACCAGCATCACTTTCTGTAAAGTTGTGACCATTATCAAACTCAAGATACAATATATCTTTAAGAGTATTAGAGGTCGTTAATACTGTTTTACTTCTTAATTTACATTTACTTAAATTTACTTCTTCCGACTTAAAATATGTTGATAATTGTTCTAATGCTACACTACCATCAGAATAATATATTTTGTTTTTCTTTTTACCGTAAAATTTACCATTTTCCACTTCAATTGGTGAGAAAAATAAGCAATTATCAAAATCTCCTTTTTTAATCAGATTGTTATTGTGAAAATGTGTGTATCTAAATTCACCACCGTATATTGTAGAATCACAAATTTCGTTTAATCCATAAACAGAACTTGTGAATGCTGAAGTTACCAAATCATATGTAGGTTTCCACCACTCTCCTAAGAAATTTCCACCATATATTGTACAATTAGCCAACCTATTATATTGGTAATCTAAATTCTCTTCATTTGCTATGAAATCACCATCACAAATATTAGCATTTTTTATAGAACAATCATAAAAATCACCACCTGTTATTTTACCACTATTTATAGAAGCACTATATAATTCTCCTCCAGAAACATTTATGTTTTTCACATAAAAACTATTACCTATACCTGTTGTTCCTGTTAAATAAAAATCAGTATTTAACATTTTACCATCTATAAAATTACCATCCAGCCACTCAGTATATGTTATTTGTCCTGATTCATAAACAGAATCTTGTCCTTTAAATATACCACCAGAAAAATTACCATTTATCCAAAATCTTCCTGCCCAAACACCATCAAAGAAAGTACCATTTTCCCAAACAGCATCATCATTATTACCAAATGTACCGCTTATAAATGAACCATTTGTCCAATTACCTAATGTGAAAACCCCACCATCCCATTTACCATTCAACCAAACACAACTATTGGTCAATTCATCTAAATCATGAAAATATCCATCATATATTTCATAATTATCAATATAAGATTGATAATAATATCCACCTTTAATAAATCTTAAATCAACTGAAGATATATCACAATTGAAATAATTACCATAAAAGAAATTACAATTCCTAATACCATTATATGAACTATTATCTAAAATATCATAGAAATAAGAATAACCATAACCATTATTGTTTAGATTAGAATATTTAATAAATGTATCATCATCTTCATTATAATTTAATAATAACGAAATATAATTAACTGGATATTTACTACATTTTGTTAAGTTATTAATTTCACCACCAAAAACTACGGCTTGTGTTAAATTAACATCATCATATGTTACAGGATCTATTACAGAATTTTTCAATAATGCACCATCAACAACACCATCAAAGATATTTGTTTTATCAGCTACAAATGTAGAAACAAAATAACCATCCGCACGACTATTTTTAGGAATAGATATGATTTGTCTGTCTATAACAAAACTATTATTATTTTTATTAACATAGAGAACATCATAACCTTGAGCATAATTGTTGTAGAAATTTTCATCTGTAAAACTTACATAATATAAGTTATCTAAATCAAAATCACCTAATGTTGAAGTATCACCAGAATAAGTAATAAACACAGTATCACCAACTTCTATGTGAGAATCTCTTTCGGTATATAATCTAATATATCCGTTATAAGAATCTATTTTCGGTATTAATTTTACAGCACTAACTGTTCCTATATCATCGTATCTAGTTATGGATGCCATCTATTCTGTTTTAATTTTTATTATATATAAAAATAGGTATCACGAAAAGAAATATATAATGAAAATATAACATTGAGATGGATAAAAAGAAAATTAAGGAATTCATAGAAAATCAATTTGTTGAGGATTATGAAGAAATTTATAAATTTATGATTGATGTAAACGAAAGTCTTGAAAATATGAATTTCGATAAATATTCTTCATATAATGAGTTCTGTTTAGATATTGAAGATTCAATAATAGAAACATATAATGATTCCGATATTGAAATAGTTACACCTCAAATGATAGTTGTCGCATTAAATAATATGATAAAATATAAGATAATGAAAGACGATAATTATGAAGAGAAAATAAAAGATTATTTTGATAATCCAGAGACAGTTTTGGATGAAATAAATAGATTAAAATTAAAAAATTTAGAAAAAAATTAATATTTTTTCACTCACTCCTAAGTGGTTGTGAATCAAGCTATTGAGTTACTATAATAGACTGATTTTCAACCACTTACAAATTTACAAAAAACCATATTTTTTAAACAATATATACTTTTGTAGGTATATTCCAACAGATTGAAAAGAGTGAAATTCTTACATTTCGAGCAAAAAAGATGTCAGAAAAAATCAACTTTTATTTGTTGAATGAATATATTGATTAGAAAGATTTTTAAGGCGCTTTAAAAGTTTTCAATTGGTTAGATTTCCACAAAAAATCATTGTGAAGCATTAACAAGATTAAAAAAGCATTAAAGGCGATCAAAAGCATTAAAAGGCATATCTAAGGCTTCATACACAATTTAATAAAATTAAAATGAGTAAAGAAATTTTAGCAGATGATTTTCTATTTTCAGGATTAGAAGCAAATGACGAAACAATGTCGGTATTCGACAAACCAACTACAAACAATGACGGAATTTACCGTCCAAACTTAAAGGACGCTACTGACAAAAAAGTAGGATACAAAGCAACTTTAAGATTCCTTCCAAACTTATTAGAATCAGGAAAAATTGGTGCAAGTGCAATCGAAAAACATATTCACTATGTTGATATGAAAAACGAAGGTAACTTAGCTGGTTATTATGATTGTAAGAAGAATCACGAACCAAACTGTGAACTTTGTACTGAGTATTGGAAGTTGAAAAACTCAAAGAACGCTGCTGACAATGAAAAAGCAGATCTAATCAAAAGAACAACTAAGTATTACTCTTATGTTCTTGTAATCGAAGATGACCAAAATCCAGATTTAGTTGGTAAAATCTTAGTTTATCCTTACGGTTACACAATCAAAGAGAAAATTAACTCTGAAAGAAACGGTGAAGTTACAGGTGAACCTTGTAATGTTTTTGACCTTGCTAAAGGAAAAGACTTCAGATTAATCATTAAAGAAAAAGGTGGTTTCCAAAATTATGAATCATCATCTTTTGTAGATATAACTCCTATCAAACTTTTTGATCAAAAATCTGGCAAATTCAAGACTGCTCCAGTTGATGAAGATGGTAAGATTGCTAATCCAAAAGTTCAGGCGAAAATCAAAGAAGTTTTACTTGATAGAGAAGTAAATATTGATGATCACCAAGCAAAAAAATGGGACGATGCTGTACAAGGTAAAGTAAACCAAGTTCTTGCAATTCTAAACGGTGAAGATGTTTATATCGCTGAACAAAAATCAAAATCAAGTAAAAATGATGCTACAGTTGAAACTTCAACACCTTCTCCTATAGAAACAGATGCAACAGATGCAGACGACTTCTTTAGTCTTGAAGATGATGAGTAGAAAATCTTAAAATTGTTATTAACACAAAAAGAAAGCCGCTAAAATAGCGGCTTTCTTTTTTTTTAAGTGATGTGGTGAAAAATGTAACATTTTTGATTTGGTTAAATTAATATATAAAAATAAAATCATACATGATACTAACAAAAGAAGTAAAAATAAAAAATAAAACTATAAAAATAGAAGATTTGTCTATTGGATCAAATGTTGAAGTTTTAGTAAAATGTGATTATTGTGGAAATGAAAAGAATATAAAATATAAAGAATATAATAAAAACATAAGTAAAAATGGTAATTTTTCATGTTCATATAAATGTGGTGTTTTAAAGAGAAAAGAAACAAATAAAAAAAGTATGGTGTTGAACATGTTTTTCAATCTGATATAGTAAAAGAAAAAATAAAAAAAACATTAAAAGAAAAATATAATGTTGAACATGTATCAAATATAAAAGAAGTAAAAGAAAAAAAGAAAAGTAAGAAGTTATCTGATAAAGAAAAAAGAAAAATTTCAGAAAGTCATAAAAACAAAAAAGATAAAGAAAAAGAAAAATCAAATAAAAAGAGAGAAGAAACAAATAAAGAAAAATATGGGGTAGATAATATTTCAAAATTAGAAATTATAAAACAAAAAAAGAAAGAAACTTTTAATCTTAAATATGATGGTTTTACTTTTGAAAGTGACTATTTAATTAAAAAAGTTAAAGAAACAAATAAAAATTCATATGGCGTTGAAAATGTTGCAAATAGTGTAGAAATAAAAGAAAAAATAAAAAACACAAATAAAGAAAGATATGGTGTTGAATATCCTAGCCAAAATACTGAAATAAAAGAAAAAATAAAAAATACTATGTTAAAAAAATATGGTGTAGATAATATTATGTTCAGTGAAGATTTTAGAAAAACAAATATGGTAATAGGAACTGATTCAAATTATATAAAATATCTTGGTGGTAGAATTAATATGTTTAAATGTGATTGTGGAGAAGATCATTATTTTGAAATAGATACAGATAATTATTTTAAAAGAAAACAAAGAAATAATAAATTATGTACAATATGTTACCCAATTAATGAAAATGTTTCTATCAAAGAAAAAGAATTGTTAAAATTTATAAAAACAATATATACAGACACTATTATAGAAAATTATAGAGATGTATTAGAAATTGATATATTTTTACCTAATTTAAATATTGGAATTGAATTTAATGGTTTATATTGGCATAGTGATAAATTTTCTAAAAAAGAAAGACATTTAGAAAAATTAAATTATTTTAAAGAAAAAAATATAAAAATATATTATATATGGGAAGATGATTGGGATTTTAAACAAGAAATAGTAAAATCACAAATAAAAAATTGGTTAAATAAAACAACAGAAAAAATATATGCAAGGAAATGTAAATATGAAGAAATATATGATATTGATTTAATAAGAAAATTTTTAAATGAAAATCATATTCAGGGGTTTATTCATTCAACAAAAAAAGTTGGATTATTTTATAATAATGAATTAGTATCTCTAATGACATTTGATAAAAAAGAAGGTCGAAAAACATTAAATGAAAATGAATGGAACTTAAGTAGATTTTGTAGTAAAATAAATTTTAATGTTGTTGGTGGTTTCACTAAACTTTTGAAGAATTTTATAAATAATAATAATATAAATAGAATAATAACATATGCTGATAAAGAGTGGAGTGATGGTAATGTTTACTTAAATAATGATTTTGTTTTAATTAATGAAAGTAAAGTTAGTTATAAATATCTAGTGAATAATAAAAGAATACATAAACAAAATTATACTAAAAAGAAATTATTAAGAAATTTTAATTGTGATGAAAAATTAACAGAAAGAGAAATAACAAATAAACATAATATATATAGAATATATGATTGTGGTCAAATGAAATTTGAATTTAAAAGTCACTAATTTTTTTAGTGATTTAATATATTTAATATATAATACAAAATAGAAAGTAAAATGCTACGAAACTATAATTCATATTTATTACTACTTGAAAGTAAACGAAAAGACCAATTAAAATCGAAATATATTGACAAATTAGGTATGCCAGAAAATATTTTCAATAAACTTTATTCTAAAAACGCTGAATGGTTAATGAAAACATATTCTAATACACCACAAGAAAAAATAAATGAAATAGAATTAGAAACAAGCTATTCATATGATGATTTATTATTGAAATATGCAAACATTTTCGACAATAATAAAGAAAACTTATCTGTAAAACAAATAGGTAAAATAAAAGGTGTTGAACAAATGAAAGAAATATTAGATGAAATAAGAGGTTTTGATGATTATGAAACAGATTATAGAGATGATGATATTTGGGTTTTAGAAAATGGTTATGAATGGTTTATATTTAAAGCATATGATTATGATTTATCCGAATTAGCAAACAATAAAAAAAGAAGTTCTAATTGGTGTACAACATATGATGAAGGTCATTTCAAGTCTTATTTTGGTCCAGAAGGTGGTTTATTATATATGTGTAATAAGTTAGAATCAACAGAAGATATGGCATTTGAATTCTCTACAAGTGAAATAAATGCTTGGGATCATAATGATGACAACAAATACACCAAATATAATCTTATTGATTTAATAGAAATATGTTGGTCGCCTGATGAGTTACCTTTTAAGGTATTAAAATCTAATCTAAAAGAATTAGAAGAAGATATACCTGAAGTTGATTGGGAAACAGCAAAAGAAAATGCTAGAGAAGAAATAAGAAATTGGGAATATTCAAGATATAATGATTTAGAAATCTATGCAGGATATGTTTGGAACCATGTAAACGATGATAGTTTCTTAGATGATATGAAAGATAGTGAATATGAGAGATATAATTATGATTGGCAATATGAAAATGATCTTTTAGAAAAATTCAAAAATATATTATATGAATATTTTTCTAAAGGTGGTTATAATAGGAAGAAAATTAAACAAATCTTTATCGAAGCAATGATAAAAACAAATGACGAAAACGAGAGTGTACCAGGAGATGATAATTATTATGATGTAGAAGATCCAGATTATGATCAAATAGAAAGATATATAGATGACACTTATACTGATTCTGATGCCAAAGAACTTATTGAACAATTTGGTTTTCAAGATGCGCTTGTTGAAGAATTAGTAGATGAATATATCGGTAATTTTAGTTCAGCTAAAGATTATGTTGAAAATATATATGGTGATGTTTATAGTTCAGAAGCAATAGGTTATGTAGAAGGATATATAAATTATTCTGATTTAGCATACGATATTGTTGGTGATATGGAAGAAGAAACATTAAGACATTATTTATAATTATGAAATATTTAAAGAAATATGAAGAAGTAAAAACAAAGATAAAACTCGATGAAGTTTTTGAAAATTGTAAAGAATTTATATCTGACCTTGAAAAATGTGAAAAAGGTTCTTTTCTTGTTAGAGGCATAGGTGATGATGGTGATGGTTTAGATTTTGGTATAAAAGAATTCAAACACGATTTATCTTATAGATCACCAAAAGATATGCCATCAGATTTGCACGAAGAACTTAATTATAAATTTGAAAATTCTTTTGGTTGGCAAGTTAGAAACGGTTTATTTTCATTTGGTAGAAATATTGATTTAGATAAAATAAAAAAGTACTTAATAGATAATTTATCCGTTAATATTCCAGATGAAAAAATAACAACTTGGAAAAATGATGAACGAATCGTTAAAAATGATGCTGGACGAGATTTATTTCTTTTTCTAGATTTGACGTTAGTTGGAATAATAAATTCAAGATTTTCAACTGGATATGGTGCAAAATCATTTTTTGTTTTCCCAATTGATGATTACGAAATTGTTTGGTCTAGGTGCATAAATGATTTGTTTTCAGAATTGGAAGATGATTTAGAACCAAACGAATATGATGCAAAAGAAAAATATCAAGAAGATTATGGTAAAGGTGCTGATGGTCAATGGATTTATTATGGTAAAGATACAGATAGAGCTGATATAGATGCCGCTACAGATTTAATTGTAGATAATTGGGAACAATATACAAAATATGATATTAATGATTATGAGGACGAAGATGAATTAAAAGATGTTATATGGGATAAAGTAAATAGTGATTTAGAATGGGAACCTTATATGGATTGGTACGAATTTTGGGACGATTATAAAGATTCTCATCTTAGTAATTTGATTATTCAACTCGATGACATAATTTCCGAATATGAAGATGGTGATTTAGATAGAGCGATTTCATCTGGAAATGAAGTATGTATAAAAACAGAAAAATATTATCTTATTGATTTCGAGTTTACAGAAGAACTTATTAAAAGAATATGGAAATGAACTACACATTAGCTAAAGACTAATGTGTTTCGGGCTTCATAGAGTGTGCTTCATTATTGAAGTCTGATTTTCTCTCCACCTTTGTAATGGCAAGTCCCTTACCATATATTTTTAAACCTTCTTTTAAAATGTTTATACTTGCATTTATATCCCTATCATGTGTTTCGCCACATTTACAAGTCCATTTTCTATCAGAAAGTTTTAATTCTTGATTTATCCAACCACAAGAACTACATGTTTTTGATGATGGATAGAACCTATTTACTTGCACAAGTTCTTTACCATTCTGTTCCCATTTCTGGACCACTAGTACTTGCCATAGCTGATTGTGCTGACACAACCATTAAAACAACAATAACTAAGAACATGACCATAACTTTTGTTAATTTAGGATATTTCTTAGTGAATTTCAAGATAGCTTTCATTATAGATTTTGCAATTTGATTGCTTTTTACTGCTAAATCCATAATCTTATTAAGTGAATTGAAAAACCATGTCTTTAATGCTTCTTTACCTTTACTAATCAAATCTTTAAGATTTACTCCTTCATTAATTTGTTCATCTCTATAATTTTTGAGATAATCTCTTAAATTCTTGAAATTCTCGAATGATTTTATTGTTTTCATACAAGTACAATTAATTTTCTATTATATAGTTAACCGTTAGTAACGAAAACAGAAAACCCAGAAATTCATTTCTGGGTTTTCGATACTCCTTCACCACCTGGGTAATGAGTTTTACTTACATAATAAGTCTGCAGCACTTGAAGATGCGTATGCGTGTGGTTTTCCAACTACCTTGAATCCCATACCTGTAAACATACCCATAGCACTATAATATAGTTTATTAGACTTATTTTGTTTCTTATCACCTTCATTTGGGTTAAAGTCTAAGTGAATTATAGGTAATCTATATGGTTGTGTTTCATCATAAGCATTCTTTTCGTGTTTGATATGATACTTACCTTTCAATTCTTCATCTAACCACAAACCTAATTCCATTAAGTATTCAACTTCATTCCATAATCTGTTTATGATCAAATCATTTAATGGCATATCAATCATTTCGTCAGTGAAATCTTCTTTCCTATCGAAATACCATTGTGATACTCTTTCTCTGCGTCTTAACATAGACTTAGGAATTCTTATTCTTTTGTAAACATAGTGAGCACCATTATGCTTGAAATCATCATACATAACAATAGTAATCGCATAGTTCACACTTCTACGTTTTGCTTGTGAATCACAACCAAGACATACCTGAACATTGGAATACATAGTTCCATGTTTTTCTTTCTTTGCGAAATCTAAAATATAATCAACTATTGATTGTATTTTTTCTCCTCCTACTTTCTTAAATAAATTTTCTTTCATAATGACCTCCTTTAATTGAAAAAAGCCTCTTTTAGAGGCTTTATATATTTTTACTTTATAGTAATTGCTTTACCTACTAATACGGATATCCTCGCTATCTCTGATAAGTTAAAATCATATGTACCTTTTAAATATTCTTTCAATTTTTCTTCGTTTATTTTTAATGATTTACAAATTTGTTCTTCAGTCACATCATTATACTTGAAATGATTTATTAACAAATTACTGATATACAATGATGTATTGGAATAAATTCTGTTACTCTTTGTCGAATCTAATAATTGTTCAACTCCTCTGTTTATAATTTTTAATTTGGTGTATTGTTCTATTAATTCTACTTCATCTCTCTTTGTTCTAGGACAGATACCATCATAGATTGTTGTTTCGTTCTCGTCTTCTATTTTTGTTATAGTTAGACCATCAAAATAGATAGATACATGAAAAGGTTCGTTATACCAACTATATATACCATCTTTTTTAAATCCAAATTTAGTTAAAGTTCTTTCCATAATGATATTCATCTTTATTATTTTTCTTCATAGGTACACCTCCACTTTCGTTTATATTATTGTATAATAAGTCTATCTCTTCCATAATAGACTGAATTTCATAATCGCTAAAATTAATAATCATAACTTAAATTAATTATATTTCTTTTATATATTAAATATAAAAATTGTAGTCCTGAGTGGATTCGAACCACCGACCTCTACCCTGTCAAGGTAGCACTCTGAACCGCTGAGTTACAGGACTATATAGGTATAGTAGTCTTTTATCCTTCGAGATATCCTTATGTATTTTTTAATTGTTTGTCTATTACCGTGAGCAGGATTTAATCCTAATTTTCTTGCAACATCTGATAATGTTTTTGATTCCTTTTTGTCTGTTCGAGTGCGGGTAATCGGAATCGAACCGACTCTATTCCAGCTTGGAAGGCTGGCGCACCACCATTTATGCGTCACCCGCAGATTTGAGCGAAATGTCGGAATCGAACCGCATCCTCTGGTTGGTAACCAGATGCTTTACCATTAAGCTACATCTCGCATTTAGATAGACGGATTGAAACTTGCGGTTTATAACTCAATAACGCTATCTATCTTTTGAGCCAACAATCGGAATCGAACCGATGTCTCTTGTCTACCAAACAAGTGTAATGACCTGTTATACGATGTCGGCTTGTGGGTATTTGCAGAATCTCACTGCCACGCTCTAACATAATTACGATATGCGAGATAGGATTTACAAATGTATCTTCACAATCACGTAGATTGTGATTTATTTACCTACTTATACCCGTTGTCTCTATTGGAGTCGAACCAATACCTACCGCCTATGTCTGCGGTGCTCTATCCATTTAAGCTAAGAGACATTTTGTACTCCCAAAAGGACTCGAACCCTTATCTCTCGGTCCGTAGCCGAGTGTTCTATCCATTGAACTACGGGAGCAAATACAGATTACCGTTTTGTTTTTCTACCAAAAAGAATTTTTAAGAATTGCTGTTAGTAATCTTTATCAAGAGGCTTTGAGGCTCTTGAGGGTAACGATCCCACTTCCTTGCTTTACAAGAGCAAACATCATCCATTAAATGCTTAAGAGCCATTATAAATCGTATTTTCTTCTTAATTTTCTACCTTTACCTTTATTTGCACCTTTATATGTTTCTGTTAAAGAATGACAATTTGGGCAAATTAAATTCAAGTTTTCTTCTTTGTTGTTTTTATGGTTTCCATCAATATGTTCTACTTCTAATGGTATTTTACCAGTATATGGATTTGCTTTATTCCAACCACATTTGGAACATTTGTTATCGTATTTTTTGTGTAGATATTTTCTTATATGTTCAGAGACACTATACTCACCTCTCATACCATCTTCTTCACCATTCTTCCATCGAATAATATATTGTTTATATATGTGGTCTTGATGACAAGTATTATTACAATATTTATTTTTCTTACCGTATCTTTCTATTTCCTTACCACAAGACAAACAATAGCATTTTATTTTTCTTTTTCTATTTTGTTTATTCTTTGTTAGTTTGTCTGAAATTTTTTGATAAACATCAACACTTCTATTCTTGTTATTATATGTAGCGGAACAAGATTGAGAACAAAACTTTCTTTTCATTTCTCGTTTATCTCTTCCTGATACTGAAAAGGTATTTCCACATTCCAAGCATATTTTATCAACATTAGATAAAAAAGAATTAAATTTATATCCTAGTTTATTCGTTTTTTCTTTTATTGCTCTTGGTGTTCTATCTAATAATTCTGATATATCTTTATATGATAATCCATCTTTTAATAAAGATAATAATTCTTCTTCTTCATCTTTAGTCCATTTTTTCATAGTTTAATAATTTCTTTTATATTATATATTAAAATATGAAAGTCGAAAAGCGTTTTTGATTATATAAAAGTTTTTGAGCCTTTGACTGGAATCGAACCAGCGACATTTGCTTTACAAGAGCAATGCTCTACCAACTGAGCTACAAAGGCATTTATGTTGAGCCATTGAACAGAATCGAACTGTCATATCTATCCTACCAAGATAGTGTAATACCATTATACGACAACGGCTTGTGAGTATTTGCGGAATCTCACCGCCACGATCCGCATATTTACGATATTCTCCAACCATTCAGAAACAGTGGCGGGACTCGAACCCACAATGTCAGTTCCAATTGCTCGTTTTTTGACACGGTTTAGAAGACCGATGAGCTTACACTGCCTTGTGTACCAACAAGTTAAAGTCTGGGGTAGACCGCATTTTCGCCATGTATATTCATCTAACTTGTTGATTTTGAGCGGTAGATCGGGCACGATCCGACAGTCTTTGCCGTGGCAGGGCAACGCTTTACCAAATTAAGCTACTATCGCATTGTGGGACTGTAAAAATAGCACTCTTCTCTACTGAGTTATAGTCCCATTGTAGGAGTTACTGGACTCGAACCAGTGGTCTTCTGTATGTAACACAGATGCTTTACAACCAACTAAGCGAAACTCCCATTTTTGTTGAGCGAGAGACGGGACTCGAACCCGCAAACTCCAGCTTGGAAGGCTGGCACACAACCAGTTGTGCTACTCTCGCATGTAAGATAATGTCGCCAGAAAAGTGACGGTACTCAGACCATCGGACAG
>Ga0265293_10004900_pt1 | contig 22989 bp, 24 predicted proteins | sample Munlanlewell138R_FD_192505 | JGI IMG/M metagenome (GOLD analysis project Ga0265293, IMG submission 192505) | Leachate microbial communities from a municipal landfill in Southern Ontario, Canada - Leachate well 138R | ecosystem: Engineered > Solid waste > Landfill > Unclassified | place: Canada... | reverse complement strand
TTTAATAATGCTCATTTCCATTGATGGATTTCACAATCTTGGTAATGGAGGATATGGAGGAGATCCATCAAGATTGGCAGCTCAGGTTGTTAGTGGCATAGGTTTTCTTGGTGCAGGTACCATAATGAGGACTGGAAACAATATTGTTGGACTTACAACAGCTGCCAGTCTTTGGGTAAGTGCTGGAATAGGCTTGGCCATTGGGGGTGGATACTACCTAGGAGGAATAGTGACCGCAGCAATAGTTTTGTTGACTTTAATGAGCCTAGGTATTTTTGAGGAAAGAAGCTTAAGAAAAAAATACAAAGTAATTGAAGTCATAGGTTTAAACAAACCTGGATTTATTGGGGCTGTTGGTACATTGTTTGCTAAATATGATATATCTATTAAAGATATATCTATAATAAATAGGGATCTGCAATATGGAGAAGAGGAAGGAACAATGGAAGTTCACTTTGTAGTAAAGATACCAAATAATTTTGAAAAAGAAAGATTTTTTTCAGAAATCTTCCAAACTAAGGGAGTTATAAGTGCTATATTTGAAGGACACAAGATATAGAAGTATGAATAGATTAGGAGAGGTAGAAATGCATAGGAAGAAGATTAGATTTTTAGTATTATTAATAGTATCTTTAGTATTATTAGTAGGTGGATGTAAAAAGGATACAGCAGAAAAAATTGAAAACACAGAGGGAGGAAAAGACATGACATTAGAACAATTAAAAGCTCCACAAAAGGGTGACGAAATAGCTGTTATTACCACAAATCATGGAGAGATTAGGATTAGACTTTTTCCAGAAGTAGCACCAAAGGCAGTAGAAAACTTTAAGACCCATGCTAAAAATGGATATTACGATGGTATTACTTTCCATAGAGTAATTAAAGACTTTATGATTCAAGGTGGAGACCCAGAGGGAACAGGCAGAGGTGGACAAAGTATTTGGGGAGCACCCTTTGAAGATGAATTTGATCTAGAATATCATAACTTTAGAGGAGCCCTATCCATGGCAAACGCAGGACCTGGAACTAATGGAAGTCAATTTTTTATTGTTCAAAAAACAAATGTAGAAGAAGATTTATTAAACCAAATGAAACAATTGGGAGAAGAAGGAGGATTTCCAGAGGCTGTTATAAGTGCTTATGGTGAGCTTGGGGGAACTCCATGGCTAGACTTTAGACATACAGTTTTTGGTCAAGTGTTTGAAGGGATGGAGATAGTTGATAAAATTGCTAATTTAGAAGTTGGACCAAACGATGACCCAGTTGAACCAGTTGTTTTGGAAAAGGTAGAAATAGTAGAACATCAATAATTTTGATAATAAGAAACAACTTCTTTAATGGTATACTTACCAAATAAAGAAGTTGTTTTAATTTTATATTAGTTTGACTAAACTACCATCTAGTGAATTTGTTTTCTAATATGGCAATTACCTTATACATGAGGGCGGAGATAAGAATTAAGATAAACACACTCATCATCACTATATCTAACTTAAATACTTGACCACCATATACGATTAAATAACCTATACCTGCCTTAGAAACTAAAAACTCTCCAACAATTACACCTACCCAAGACAAGCCAATATTTATTTTTAATGTGCTGATGAGACTAGGTATAGAAGAGGGAAGGACTATTTTTTGAAGAATCTGAAGTTTAGTAGAACCAAAGGTATTAACAAGTCTAATTAAATCCTCATCCACAGATGTGAAACTTATATACATATTCATTATAGTTACTACTATGGAAACTGTAATCGCAGTGACAATGATACCAGAATATCCTGCACCAACCCAAATAATAATGATTGGAGCTAAAGCAGTTTTTGGAAGGCTATTTAACATGACTAAATATGGATCCATTACCTTAGCCCAAAATTCAGACCACCAAAGTAAAACAGCTATACCCATACCTAATAATGTGCCAACTAAAAAACCTACTACTGTTTCAAACACTGAAATTCCCACATGATAAAAGAGGTTGCCCTTTTTTATATAACTTAAAAACAGCTTCCATATCTGAGTAGGATAAGAGGTTAGAAAAGTATCTATCCACTTAAACTGAGCGGCTATTTCCCAAAGACATAGACCTACAATGAAGATACTTATTTGAGTTAGTAAGATATTTCTGTTTTTTCTTTTTATATTAATCAAATAATTTTCATGCTCTTTAGAAATGTTATTATTAGACATGAACATCCAGCTCCCTCCATATTTTATTGAAATAATGCCTAAATTCAGGAGCTTCTCTGCATCTTAATGGGGTCCTATTTCCCTCAGGACAAGTCAAATGTATTTGGATAATCTCCTTTATACTAGCAGGTCTCTTAGACAGTATGACTATCCTATCTGACAAACTAATGGCTTCTGCTATGTCGTGGGTTACTAATAGACCAGTTTTTCTTTCGTTTTTTAGTATTACTCCAATCTCATCAGCTATGGCAAGCCTTGTCTGATAATCTAAGGCTGAAAAGGGTTCATCTAAAAGGAGTAAGTCAGGTTCTAGCAAAAGAGTTCTGACAAGGGCCACCCTTTGCCTCATTCCACCTGACAACTGGCTGGGATAAGAATATATAAACTCCCCTAACCCATAATTTTCAAGGATTTCCCGGGCAATTCTATAATTATTTGTAGTTAATTTTCCTTGTATTTCTAACCCAAGTACTACATTTTGAAGAATATTTCTCCATTCTAAGAGCTGATCTTTTTGAAACATATAACCAATATTTCTATTGGATTTGCTTACCTTATGTCCATTTATTAGGACTGTTCCGCTGCTGGGTTCAAGTAGTCCAGCTATTATTGAAAGCAAAGTAGACTTCCCACATCCACTAGGCCCAACTATTCCTAATATTTCTCCTTCAAAGATACTTAAATTTATATCCTTAATAGCCTCCGTTTCCCCTGTCAAACTGTGATAAATCATTCCTATATTATTGATTTCTACAATAATTTTCTTCTCCATGGTACACCTCCAAATTAATCTATAGTACTTTATTTTATTCTCCAGCAAGGGAATATGTGAGATAACAAAAATAATTAGTTTTGTCCAAATCGACAATAAATGATATAATATTTTAGTAATAAAATTAAGGGGGAATTGCTTTGCATCAATACAAAGGAAAACTAATCATACATACTGGCTCCATGTTTTCAGGAAAGACTTCCAGTTTAGAAAAAGATGTAAAAAGGTTTATTATTGCAGGGTATAAAACTGTTGCTTTTAAGCCTTCTGTAGATACTAGATATCCTAAATCAGAAATAAGAACCCACGATAATACATCTTTAAATGCAGTTTTAGTAAGTGATATATCTGAGATAACTAAGCATTGTGCTGAAAACAACCCAGATGTTATTGCCATAGATGAGGTACAGTTTTTAGGTGGAAGTATTGAAAATATAGTAAAAGCCATAAATAGTTTTTTAGAGAATGATGTAACTGTTATATTAGCTGGACTTGACATAGATTTTTCTGGACAGGCATTTGAAGTTGTAAAGGAATTAATGCCTATAGCAGATTATTTACACAAACATCATGCAGTATGTGTAAAATGTGGGGCTGATGGATGGGTAAGTCATAGAAAGACAAATGCGCAAGAAAGAATAGTAATAGGTGCATTAAATGAGTATGAGCCTTTATGCAGAAAATGTTTTTTAGAAGAAAAAAAGGATTAGGAAGGATAGAGATATGGAAAAATACATAAAATTTGTACCTTCAAAAACACCCATATTTGATGGGGAACACAATGATTACCTATATTTATTTAATAAAGATAAGCTTATGGTAGTGGTGGAAGGCGGGAAGTATGTTATACCAAACAGAGAATCATTAGAAAAGTTTAACTTTGATATAAAGCATCTTCAATGTTTAGGAGCATATAATGAAAAAAATTGCTACTCAGGAGAAATAGAAAAGGCTTTAGAAGTTGAAGACTTTTCTTTTATAGATATAAGAACTTATTCAACACAAACAGACCATGAGGGTTTTTTAGTAGCTGCTAAGGCCTTATTGCTACTAGATTTTGTAAGGGCAAATCAAAGATGCGGAGTATGTGGTTCCCCTATGGAGTTAAAGATTGGTGGAAATGATAGAGCCATACTTTGTACAAACTGCGACCATATGGTATGGCCAAAAACAGCTCCTGCCATAATTGTTGCTATTACTAAAGGGGATAAATTATTGTTAGCTCACAACAGAATGTTTCCTGAAGGTATGTATAGTGTATTGGCAGGCTTTGTGGAAATGGGTGAAACCTTTGAGCAATGCGTGAAAAGAGAGGTTTTCGAAGAAACAGGAATAAAAGTGCATAATATAAAATACTTTGGATCACAACCTTGGCCCTTCCCAAATTCAATGATGATTGGGTTTACAGCAGAATACTTAGATGGAGAAATAAAGGTAGATGACGATGAGATAGTAGATGCTAAATGGTTTTCAAAGGAAGAAATCCCAGGTAAATATAGAAAATCCATTAGTATAAGTACTGAGTTAATAGAATGGTTCTTGAATAAGTAAGCAAGGGAAAATCTTCCCTTGCTTATCTTCTGCTAAAATGAACATTACCTGACGAAGTGTTAATTTCAATAGATTTCTCTCCTGAGCCTATAATAGCTCTAAATCTACGGTCCTTATCTGAGTTTCCTTCTATATCCATAGTTGCAGAGGTTGTAAATCTTCCTGAAGAGCTATTACCCTTTATAACATAGCTGGCTTCATCACTGAAAATAATGGAGACATCACCAGAACTGGAGGAGATTTTAATATTTTCACTTAGCTTTTCATTGTCTAAAGTGATATTCCCTGAACTGGAAGTTATATCAATTTCCCCAATAGAATTTATCATTTCAATATCTCCTGAAGAAGTAATTATATTAAACTTTTCTGCTTCTAAGTTGGTTAGTATTAAATCACCAGAACTAGAGGAGATACTAAACTTATTACCAGTTAAATTTTTCATATAAATATCTGAAGAAGATCCATTAACATTCAGATTCTCTTTATAGTTTTTAGGCACGAATACTTCTAGGATTACATCAGATTGTTCTACTGCATAACTATTTACATTGGGAGTTTCAAGTTTAATGTTTAAGGAATTAGGCATATTTTCTATCTTTAATTCAGGTACAACTGAGGTCTTCATATTTCCATAATAGTGAATACCCACATCTTCCCTATCTTCTTCAGTCACCTTTATATCTATAAAGGAAGAAGAAATATTAATATTACTTATTTCATCTATCTTACCAGATTTTTCTATATCTACTGTTTCCCATGATAAATTTTTACTACTTATGTTTCCAAAGCGAAACCAATCTCCAAATCTACCTAAACGAAAAACAGATGTACTTCCTTCATTGACACTAATTCCATCCCAGCCAATATCTACTTGTTCTTTACCATCACGGACATTAATACCTTTCCAGCTAATGATTACATGATCATCTCCATCCTTAATTTCTATGCCATCTGCTCCTATTCTCACTCTTTCATCCTTATTAAAAATATTTATGAAACTTCTTCGATTAGTATTATTGATTGAAAAGCTATCATTATAAATTAGTGAGAAAAAACCAATGCCGAATGCTACTAAAACAATACCTATTAAAATGGGAATCCATCTTCTTAAATTCATTTAAATGTCCCTCCTCGATTTATCAACTCAATATTCCAATTAATGTATTTTAAAGTAAGACGATAAAACTGTTTTGTTAAATACACAGCCAGTATGCCTGCTAATATACTTAACCCAATCAATCCTATACTAAAAGACACTGAAGTGAGAATATGAGGGGCTGGTAAGGCTGTGAAAAAGCTTAAAGGAGAACCAAAGAGCGCAACAACACCACCTACAAACAAGCTTATGGATATTCCATATAATCCCATCAATAGACCTACTAGCCCAAGATATGGACCAAGCACTACTATTAGGTTAAAAGCTACTATCAACAGGGTTATTAAAAGTTTTCTAGTATTATCATTTGAGTAATCCACATTTCTACTATAATCACTATCACTGTAACTAGATTTATAGTTTGTTTTATAATTATTTGCCACCTCTTTAGGATCTCCCAATTCCTTAGATATTTCTTCTTCAGATTTTCCCTTAGAAATACCAATATCAAAATGTTCCTCATAGTCAGATAAAATATCTTCTACTTCAAATATGGGTAAATTTTGTAGATATATTCTTAAGAGCTCTAAATATTCTTTCCTACTCATCACATTTCCCCCCTCAATATACTATTCACACCATCTATAAAGCTTTCCCATTCAATTTCTAAATCCTCAAATACTTCTCTTCCTCGCTCAGTCAATTTATAGTATTTTCTTGGAGGACCTTCCTGAGATTCCTCCAAATAGTTGGTAACATATCCTTCAGTTCTAAACTTTCTGAGCAAGGGATATATTGTGCCCTCAGAAATATTTATATACTTAGAGATATACTCAACCAACTCATAGCCATAAAAATCCTTTTTATCTAGCAAGGAAAGAACGCAGAGCTCTAATACTCCCTTTTTAAATTGAATATTCATAGGCTTCTCTCCTTATTATTTTATTAACTACACTATATCATATACTACCTTATATTGCAAGGTACTAAAATAAAAAAAGACAGGATAGATCATCCCCTGTCTTAGAAGCTTAATTCTTCTCTGTGAAGTCCTACACTTAAGGCTATTCCTACACATATTAAGTTAGATAGTTGGAATGTCCCTCCATAGCTCATGAAAGGTAGGGGAATACCTGTAATAGGCATTAGACCTATGGTCATCCCAATGTTTTCCCATATATGAAATACAAACATGGCTGCAAAACCTATGACCATAAGGGAGCCAAATAAATCTTTGGATTTTCTTGCTATTCTAATAAAACGGCTTAGCATTATGAAATATAGAAGAATAAGTCCTAATCCTCCCATGAGTCCCAATTCTTCACCTACTACAGCAAAAATAAAATCCGTTTGTTTTTCTGGGATATAGTTATACTGGGTTTGTACACCTTCAAACAAACCTCTTCCAAAGATTTTCCCTGAACCAATGGCTATCTTACCTTGCATTGCCTGATATCCTGTATTAGATGTATCTCTTTCAGGATCCAAGAAATTAAATATACGATTTTTTTGATAAGGGTCAAGCCTAAACCACAATATTGGAAGGCTTAATAGACCAAGTAATAGGGCATATCCAATATATTTCCATTTTACCCCAGAAATAAATAGCATTGCTGCAATAAAGAATACAAACACCATGGCAGTACCAGCATCTGGTTGAAGTAGTATCAAAACCACTGGTGTAAAAGCAAAGATTAATATTTTTAACAGAGTAAAGGGTTCATTTATATCTTCTTTGTTGTTGTCAATAAATCTTGCCAAAGCTATTATTAAACCTATTTTTACAAATTCTGCAGGTTGAAACACCACAGGTCCTAACTTTAGCCAAGAGTTTGAACCCCATTGCTCCTTGCCGATACCCCATATCAAAACAGCAATAAGTAAAATATTACATACTACATAAATAGGAATGTAAAGCTTTCCTAGAAATTCATAATCTAATAAAATCAATATAACTATTGTAACTAATCCCAATAGAGTAGCAATGAATTGGGTCTTCACATGGCTAGTAACTCCTAAGCTAAGGGTTGCACTTTTTATCATTAAAATACCATAGCCACAAAGGAGCATAGTAGTTAAAAATAATATATAATCAAATTTTTTATAGGATTTCTTTTTTAAATTAAACATTGTATTTTCCTTTCACCAGTAATTGATTTAACCTATATAATTCACTTTAAACATAATTATAACATACTTTAATCTTTTCAAATAGTTAAAAAAATATGACATTGTGGTATTATAGTATTAAAGAAAGGATGATTAAAATGCTTAATATAGGATGTCATTTGTCTATATCTAAAGGATTGTATAGTGCAGCTTTAGATGCAGTGTCTATAGATGCTAATACTTTTCAGTTTTTCACAAGAAATCCTAGGGGAGGCAAAGCCCGAGATATAGATATGGAAGATATAAACAAATTAAAAGAGATAATGAAGGAATATAGTTTTGCACCACTTTTTGCCCATGCTGCTTATACAATGAATCTAGCCTCAGATAAGGTAGAAACTAGAGAGTTTGCAAAGATGATATTAAAGGATGATTTGAAAAGGCTAAAGTTACTACCAAATACCTATTATGTATTTCATCCAGGTTCCCATGTGGGGCAAGGAAGTGAAAAAGGGATAGAGTTCATAGTAGAAGCTCTAAATGAGGCAATAGATGAAGACAATAATACTATAATTCTATTGGAAGGCATGTCAGGAAAGGGTACTGAAATTGGTAGAACCATGGAAGAATTAAAATCCATAATAGATGGTGTAAAGCATAACAAACACCTTGGAATATGTATAGACAGCTGTCATTTATACTCGGCAGGATATGATGTGGTAAATAATTTAGATGGAGTATTGGATAATATAGAGGATATTTTAGGGTTAGATAGATTAAAGGCTGTACATCTCAATGATAGTAAGGTGGAATTTTGCTCTAATAAGGATAGGCATGAAGTAATAGGAGAAGGAACCATAGGGAAAGATGCCATATTCAGTATGATAAACCATCCTTTACTAAAAGACTTGCCCTTTAACCTGGAAACACCAAATGAATTAGATGGATATAAAAAAGAAATTCAAATGCTTAGAAGGGAATATAGATGGAAGGATTAAATAAATATATTTTAGATAAATGTAAAGAGTTAAATATAGATATTTGCGGATTTACAGATCCATCTCCCTTAGAGTATCTTAGAGATTATCTAATATATCGTAAAAAAAATAATATAAAAACTGAGTTTGAAGAAATAGATTTAGATAGGAGGATAGATCCTAAGCTTACTTTGCCATCTTGTAACTCTATCATAGTCCTAGGTATTTCTTATAATGTAGATTATGATGAAGAGCCAGAGTATCGACTAAAAGGAAGGCTTTCAAAGTCTTCTTGGGGTATTGATTATCATATTGTATTAAAGAAAAAAATTGAATTATTAATTGAGGAAATTAAAAGAGTTAGACAATTTGAATACAAGTATTTTGTAGATACAGGACCCCTAATAGATAGAGAACTGGCGAAAAAGGCAGGTATAGGATACTATGGGAAAAACTGTTCCATCATTAATGATGATTATGGGTCTTTTATTTTTTTAGGATATATATTGACAGATTTGGAACTAGACTTTAGTGCTCCAGTAGAAGAAAAGTGTGGTGATTGTAAACTTTGTATAGATGCTTGTCCCACAAATGCACTGGAGGAACCCTATAGATTAAATTCAAAGAAATGTATATCATATTTAACTCAAACAAAGGATGATATACCTATTTTGCTTCGAGAAAAAATGGGGATAAAGATATATGGATGTGATACTTGTCAGCTAGTATGCCCTAAGAATGAAGGAGTAATAAAGTCAACTAAAGAAGAATTTATGCCATTTATGACTAAGGGATATATAAATATAGAAGAAATACTCAGTATGTCAAATAAGGAGTTTAAAAACAAATATGGAGATATGGCAGGAAGTTGGAGAGGTAAGAATATTTTAAAAAGAAATGCAACAATTGCATTAGGAAATATGAAGAAGATAGATAATATAAGTCTTCTGATACCTTTACTAAAGGATTCCAATTCCATGATACGAGAGTATGGAGAATGGGCTGTGGTAAATATTTTTTTAACAAGTCTATCCAACAAATAAAAAATATGTGTTATAATATATTTGGATAAAAACTTAATAACTAGGGAGGTATTACTGTGTCTAATGTTCATGAGTTAAACTTTTTAAAGGAAAAAATTGAGGAACTAAAGAAGGATGGTGTATATAGGAAATTACCTGTACTAGAAACTCCAAGCCAGCCAGAAGTAATATTAAATGGTAAACCAGTTATAAACTTATCTTCAAACAACTATCTTGGATTTGCTAATCACCCTAGATTGAAGAAAGCTGCCATTGAAGCAGTTGAAAAATATGGGGCAGGTTCAGGCGCTGTAAGGACTATAATAGGAAATATGGATATCCATGAAAACCTAGAAAAATTAATAGCTGAATTTAAAGGTGATGAATCTGCATTCTTATATCAGTCTGCTTTCAATTGTAATGCTGGAACTATCCAAGCCATAACAGAAGCAGGTGATATTATTATTTCTGATGAATTAAACCATGCTTCCATAATAGATGGTTGTAGGCTTTCAAAGGCCGCTAAGGGTGTTTATAAACACAACGATATGGATAGCTTAGAAGCAGTATTAAAAGATGCTAGGGATAAGTATAATAATATTCTAATCATTACTGATGGTGTGTTCAGTATGGATGGAGATATAGCGAAACTCCCTGAGATAGTTCAATTGGCTGAAAAATATGAGGCTATGACTTATGTAGATGACTCCCATGGTTCAGGAGTATTAGGTAGAAGTGGAAGAGGTACTATTGATCATTTTGGATTACATGGTAGAGTAGATTTTGGAATGGGATGTCTTTCCAAAGCCATAGGTGTAATGGGTGGATATGTGGCTGGTTCCAAAACTGTATATGAGTGGCTAAGTCATAGGGCTAGACCCGTATTATTTAGTACATCTTTACCACCAGCAGCAGTTGGAGCAGTTACTGAGGCAATAACAATGCTAATGGAATCAACTGAATACACAGATAGATTGTGGGACAATGCAAGATATTGGAAGGCAAAGATTGGAAGTCTTGGATTTAATACAGGTCATAGTGAGACTCCTATCACTCCAGTAATTATAGGAGATGAGGCTAAGACCATGGAGTTCAGTAGAAAGCTACTGGAAAATGGAGTTTTCGTATCAGGTATTGTATTCCCAACAGTTCCAAAGGGAACAGGTAGGGTAAGATGTATGGTGACTGCAGAGCATACTAAGGAACAATTAGACAGAGCGGCAGAAGTGTTTGAAAAAGTTGGAAAAGAAATGAATATACTAAAATAATTTAGGGGGATTACCCCCTTTTTATTTTACCTTAAATTGGGTAAAATAGATATTGAGTATAAGGGGATGTGGTACATGTGATAATAGGAGTTTGTTCACTGAAATTAATAATATATGAGGCCAATTCTTTAAAAGAAAAAAGGCAGGTATTAAAAAGCATAATAGATAGAATAAAACATAAATTCAATGTATCTATTGCAGAGATTGGTTTAAATGATAGCTGGCAAACATCTATTATTGGCTTTGCTTGTGTGACGAATGATAAAAATCATGCTAACCAAATCTTGTCAAATGTGATAAAATTTATAGATGAGGATAGTAGAGTGGAAATAATAGAAGAAGAAAAGGAAATATTGTAGGTGATGAATTGAAAAAGACATTGTCAAAGAAAGATATAAAAATAGTATTAGAAAAGCTTATGGAAAGGTTTCCAGATGCAAGGGCAGAGTTGGATTTTACCAATTCCTTTGAATTGTTAATAGCCACCATACTTTCAGCCCAATGTACAGATGTACAGGTAAATAAAACTACCCAAGTATTATTCAAAGAACTTAAAACACCAGAAGATTACATAAAATTTTCTGAGGATGAATTGGGGAAAAAGATTAAATCCTGTGGCTTCTATAAGACAAAAAGTAAAAATATATTGGCAACATGTAATCTTCTCATTGAAAATTATAATGGCCAAGTACCAAGTACTATGGAAGAACTGGTTACATTGCCAGGTGTAGGTAGAAAAACTGCCAATGTGGTTCTAAGCAATGCTTTTGATACTCCCGCTATTGCTGTAGACACTCATGTTTTTAGGGTTGCCAATAGAATAGGCTTAGCCAACAGTACTAATGTCCTTGATACAGAAAAGGATTTGATGGATAATATAGAAAGAGATATGTGGTCAAAGGCCCATCATCTACTTATTTTCCATGGAAGAAGGATTTGCAAGGCAAGGAAACCTTTATGTGATATATGTCCAATAACTAATTATTGTTTTTACTATAAAAAAGAAATCAAACAATAGGAAGAAGGGATAATATGAGAGATGACTTGATATTTTCTTTAGATATTGGCACCAGAACCATTATAGGCATAGTAGGTGAATATACTAAGGATGAAAGGTTTGAAGTTTTAGCATATTCAATAAAGGAACACAAGAGGAGAAATATGTATGATGGACAGATCCATGATATAGAAGGAGTAGCTAAAATTGTTAAAGAAATAGTATGGGAATTAGAGGAGAAAACAGGCGAAAAGCTAAAAATCGTCTCCATAGCTGCCGCTGGGCGAGCCCTGAAAACTTATAGGATAAGACTGGAAAAAGAAATAGACAGTCTATCTGAAATAACTAAATCTAAAGTAGATGCATTAGAGCTAGAGGCAGTTCAAAAAGCCCAAGAAGAAATAAATGCAATTGAAACGAATAAAAACTTTAAATACTATAGCATAGGATATTCAATAGTTGATTACTATTTGGATGATAATAGGATGGAAAAACTTGAGGGACATAGGGGAGAAAAGATAGCTGTAGATTTGCTGGCTACATTTTTACCTCAAATAGTCATTGAAGGACTTTACTCAGTTATGGCAAAGGTAGGTTTAGAAGTTGGGAGTATTACCTTAGAGCCTATTGCAGCCATCAATGTGGCTATAAAAAAGGAACTAAGATTACTAAACTTAGCCTTAGTAGACATAGGAGCTGGAACATCTGATATTGCCATTACTAAGGATGGACAGATTATTTCTTATGCCATGACATCTACTGCAGGAGATGAAATAACTGAAAGACTGGCTAAGGCATATTTATTAGATTTTAATAGCAGTGAAAAATTAAAGGTGGGACTTAGTAAGAAAGAGGAGCATGATTTTGTTGATGCAGTAGGTATACCTTATAGACTATCTACTTCAGAAATAGTGAATTCTATCATAGATATAATTGAAAAAATTGGACTAGAAATAACTGAAAAAATACTTGAATTTAATGGAAAATCTCCAAATGCAGTATTTCTAATTGGTGGTAGCAGTCAAATGCCTATGCTAAGGGAGACTATTGCTGACAAATTAGGATTGCCTAAGGAAAGGGTAGCCATAAGAGATTTATCTATCATAGATAATGTTGGAGGTTTAGAAGAGGTACATGGACCAGATATGATAACTCCAGTAGGTATTGCCATGGAAGGTGCCCAAGACAAATATAGGAATTTCATCAAGGTTGTTTTTAATGGGGAGGAAGTTCGTATATTTAACACGGAGGATATTAAGGTGTCAGATGTCCTAGTATTAACTGGATACAATCCTAGAGATTTGCTACCTAAAACTTCAGAGGATTTTATATATTATATTAATGGCAAAAAAAGGATAATCAAGGGCAAGGAAGGAACTCACTCTCAAATATTAGTTAACAACCAAGAAGCAAATTTAAGAACAAAGCTAAATGACAAGTCAACAATAGAGATTGTACCTAGTATAGTAGAACCTATGGAATCACCATGTTTATATGATGTAATAGAAATGGATAAAACCATATTTTTTGAAGGGAAAGAGATAAATCTAGTTAAAACTGTTAAAATAAATGGAGAGATAATAAATACCAATGTAATCTTAGGCCCAGAAACATATATAGAAATAGAAGAAATAAAGACCTTAGATGATTTGATTTTAGAATATAATAAAGACTCAGATATAAAGAAATTTTTAGTCAATGGTAAAAGCCCCTCATATAGTCAGCCTTTGAAAAAAGGGGATAGAATTACTCAATGCTCTGAAGCAGAAATAGATATTAAAGAAAACAACAAATCTATAAAATTAGTAATAAATAATGAGGAAATGGAAATATACTATAAAAAGGAAAAGTTTGTTTTTGTAGATATTTTTGACCATATAGATTTTGACTTATCTTCATTGAAGGGCAAGCTAATTTTAAAGATTAATGGCAGAGATGCAGAGTATATGGAAGAACTAAAAAATGGAGATAGTATTAAAGTCTATTGGGAGTAAAATAGTATTCCATAGGCTGGAGGATATAAATGAAAAAGGGTCTAGTTGTTTTATTGTCTATAGTTGCAATAGCAACTGTTGTAGCATTAGGAGCAGGATTTTATGTATATAAGAATATATTAAACACAGATACTATTTACAAGGGAATTAGAATAGATGGTTATGATGTAAGCAATAAAACAGTGGAACAAGCCCTAGATTATATAAAGAAAAGCAAAGAACTAGAAGTCCATGAAAAATTTATGAATTTGATATATGAAGATAGAGTATATGAAATAAGATTAGGAGAATTAGGTTTTTCCTATAAACTTGATGAGGCAGTAAAAACTGCATTTGAGATGGGGAGAGAGGGTAGTATTGTAAAAAGACTAAGGGATATTGTGAAAATAAAAAAGGGTGTAGAAATACCCTTAGAATCTTTTTATGAAGTAGAGAAAATAAAAAAAATAGTTCAGAAGATTTCTAATGAAATAAATAGGGAAGCTATAGATGCTAAAATTGACTTCAAAAATGGGAAGTTTACAATTACTGAGGAAATAGTGGGTAAAAATTTATTAAAAGACCAATTACAAGACGGAATAGAAGAAAATATTTATCTGCTAAAAGATATTATTATTCCGGTAAATAATATTCAACCAAGGATTACTAAAGAATTTTTGTCCAGAATAAATGGTATAATAGGAGAGTATTCTACTTCTTTTAAAGGTAGTAGCAGGGGGCGAATAGAAAACATAAGATTGTCTGCTAAGGCAATTAGCAACAAACTGATTTTGCCAGGAGAAGAAATTTCATATAATGGAGCCACAGGCCCAAGGGATGTGAAATTTGGCTATAGAGAAGCAAATGTTATTATAGGCGGTGAATTAACACCTGGTGTGGGAGGTGGTGTCTGTCAAACCTCTACAACCATGTACAATGCATTGCTCCTTGCAGATCTTACCATCCTTGAACGACATCCCCACTCCATACCAGCCAGCTATGTTCCATATGGTCAGGATGCAGCTGTGGCCTATGGATATTTGGATTTAAAATTTAAAAATGATTTTGATTTTCCCATATATACTTATACCAAACTAACGGAAGACAGAGTCCATGTATATATTTATGGAGATACAAAGGCTAAGGACTATACTGTGAAGATAAACCCTCAGATAGTAGAGACTATTCACCCTAAAAAAGAAGAAATTCATGATGAAGCCTTAGAGCCAGGGGCTTTGATTGAACTGCAAAAGGGCAGGACTGGATACAAGGTAAATACTTATAAATCTATCATTAGAGATGGAAAATTAGTATCTAAAACACAGATTACTCAAGATCATTATAGAAAAAAAGACTACATATATAAGGTTGGACCTTAAACTAAAGATACCAACAGGAATGGAGGAAAAGAATTGACTGAACCAAAGGAACTATTTGATAAAACCCTTTCATGCCCTATTTGCTCTAAGGAGTTTTCAACTAAAAAGGTAAGGACATCAAGGCTAAGACTCATAAAAAGAGATGAAGATTTTTTAAACTATTATAATGCTGAAAATCCAATAAAATACAGTATATTTGTTTGCCCAAATTGTGGATATGCAGCATCTGAAAGTAAGTTTAATGACATTAAAAGACATGAAATGGGTATAATAAAGGAAAGTATATCATCACGCTGGAGCAAACGGGATTTTGGTAATGTTAGAAGCTTGGATGAAGCTATAGAATCCTACAAACTAGCTTTGCTTACAGCAACACTTTTAAAATCTACAAAGCTTGAATTGGGAAATATTTGTTTGAGCATAGGATGGCTATATCGCTTAAAGGAAGATAAGGAGGAGGAAATAAGGTTTTTAGCCTTGGCAAGAGATAGATTTATTGAGGCTTATAATACTGAAGCCTTGTCTGGTACCAATATGGACGATAGTAAGCTTTCATATTTAATCGCTGAGTTGTCAAGAAGAATAAATGAAAAGGAAACAGCTTTATCTTGGTTTAATACATGCTTAAACCTTACTTCAACAAGGATGAATCCTGCACTAAATGATATAGCTAGAGAACAATGGAGACTAACAAAGGAGATGGAGTAATGGCGCCGAAATACTATTCTTTTGAATCCCCAATAGGAAAATTAACTGTATATTTTATTGAAAAAAAGATTATCTCTCTTATTTTTGCAGAAGAAGGGGACAACCTTAAGTATATTGAAAAATATTTTGGCACTCCCTTGGAAGTAGATAAAAAGGATTATAACTATCATGAAGAAATAAGTAAGTATTTAGAAGGGGAGTTAAAGGAATTCACTGTATCAATTTCCTTTAGAGGTACGACTTTTCAAGAAAAGGTATGGAGGGAACTCTTAAATATTCCCTATGGAGAGACTAGGACTTACAAGGAATTAGCTGAAAGAGTAGGCTGTCCTAAAGGTTCCAGAGCAGTAGGCGGTGCATTGAATAAAAATCCAATAGCAATAATAGTCCCTTGCCACAGGGTTATAGGTTCTGATGGGAGTTTAGTTGGGTTTGCTGGGGGACTAGATATTAAGACCAGGTTATTGTCTTTAGAGAAAAATAATATTGTAAATTAGATGATACTTTGATAAGATGTAATTACAATAGAATAGCTTTATAGGTGCTTCATATTTGTGGAGCTTAATAGGGAAAGTGGTGAGATACCACTACAGCCCCCGCTACTGTAAATGGGTACGAAACCAACAAATAGCCACTGGGAAACTGGGAAGGTGTTGGGATTAGGATGATCCATAAGTCAGGATACCTGCCTATATTTAAGCCTCGGAGGGAGGGATGAGATAGATAACAAACTTATCCTTTAATTAAAGGCATAAGTTTTTTTGTTCATTAAATAATATTTATTGTGGTTAAAATTAAAACACTTAAATAAGAAATAGGAGGAAAAAATGAAGAAATTTAAAATTATAGCTTTATTTTTATCATTTTTCATCATAATAACAACAGTTGCAGGCTGTACGCAGAAGAAAAATATTGATGAAGAAGTACATCTTGAGAATACAGAAGATATCTCCAATGGAGTACCAGAAGAGCATACAGGTTTTCCAATAGAAGTAGAGGATGATTTCGGTAATGTTGAAATAATAGAAAAAGCGCCTACCAGAATAATTTCTCTTGCTCCAAACAATACAGAAATATTATTTGCACTAGGATTAGGTGACAAAATAGTAGGGGTAACATCTTATTGTAATTATCCAGAAGAAGCTACTACAAAAGAGATAGTTGGAGGATTTGGACAATTTAATTTGGAAAAAATTGTAGAGCTTAGTCCAGACCTTGTTATTGTATATGGAGCTGGTAATGAGGAAGACAATAGGGTGTTAAGAGATGCTGGTATAAAAATCCTTGGATTTATGCCAGAAAGTGTAAAGGATGTAAAATTGACAATAGAGGCCATAGGACAAGCAACAGGTACTTTAGAAGAGGCCGTGAAGATAGTTAGTTCAATGGAAGAAAAAGAAAATGAAATAGTTAAAAAAGTTGAAGGTCAAGAGAAAGTAAGAGTATTTTATGAAATTTGGGGAGACCCTTTGATGGGTGCTGGTAAGGGTTCATTTATGGATGAACTAATTACCTTGGCAGGTGGAAAGAATATAGCTGAAGATGCAGATGGTGCTTATTTTCAATATGATATAGAGCAACTAATAGAAAGAGATCCAGATGTTTATTTAGCTTCCCAAGGTATGGAAGATATGACAGTGGAAACTATTAAATCTAGGCCTGGATACGATGGTTTAACAGCAGTAAAAAATAACAGAGTTTATATTTTTGAAGGAATGGATGCAGATATAGTGTCTAGAGCAGGTACTAGGATCATCGAAGGATTAGAAATAATAGCAAAAGCTATCCATCCAGAATTATTCAAGTAAAGTTGGGATTTAGATGAAAATCTGTACAAATAAAGAAAGATATGTTCTTGTAATACTGATATTAATATTGATATTATCAATTGGTTTTTTTTCTGTAATAGGGACTGCTAATATTACAGTAGCTGATAGTTTTAGGATTGTTGGTTCTAAAATTCCTAGGATAAGAGATTTTGTAGATATTTCAGATATTACAGAGTCCCATCAAACTATAATTTGGTCAATTAGATTTCCGAGGGTGCTGTTAGGAGTATTGGTTGGTGCCAGCCTTTCTATGGCTGGTGCTGCATTCCAAGGGATACTTAAAAACCCAATGGCTGATCCTTATGTTATTGGTATATCCTCAGGGGCAGCCCTTGGAGCTACCATAGCCATAGTATCGGGAATAAAATCCATATTTAATTCCATGTCAAGCATATCTTTTTTTGCTTTTATTGGAGCTTTGATAACAGTGTTTGTAGTCTATAATATTGCAAGAATAAAGACAAAAGTACCAGTATCAACTTTACTTTTGGCAGGTATTGCCTTAGGTCAATTTTTAACAGCCATAATGTCATTTTTAATGGTTATATATAGCAAAGATATGGCAAAAATTATTTATTGGACCATGGGCAATCTTGGAGGCAAGGGATGGGATCCTATACTTAAAATAAGTATACCTGTAATTATTTCCATGATATTGATCAATTTTTTTGCTAGAGATCTAAATATTATGCTAATGGGAGAGGAAACGGCCAAGAGTTTGGGAGTAGATACTGAAAAAACGAAAATTTACATATTAGTTTTGGGAACTTTTATGGTTTCCATGGTGGTATCCATATCTGGAATAATAGGATTTGTTGGATTGATTATTCCCCATATAGTAAGGATTTTACTGGGACCAGACCATAGGATACTTTTACCAGCTTCTGCATTGATAGGGGGGATATTCATGGTGCTAGCCGATACCATAGCAAGAACCATCATATCACCAGTAGAAATCCCAGTGGGAATAATAACTGCTCTATTTGGAGGACCTTTCTTTTTATATTTACTTAGAAGAAGTAAGAGGTAGTATTGGAGGTGTTACCATGTATGCAATACAGGTTAAAAACTTAAAATTTGGATATAAAAGAGAATTAACTCTGAGAAACCTATCCTTTAATGTAGAGAAAGGGAAATTCATAAGTATTATTGGACCCAATGGTTCAGGAAAATCTACCTTATTAAAAAACCTAAACCATATATATAGGCCATGGGAAGGAAAAATCATGGTAGAAGGAATTGATATCAACAAGCTAAGAGTTAAGGAATTAGCTAGAAAAATTGCCTTAGTACCTCAAGATACGGTTGTTGATTATGAGTTTACTGTGGAGGATATTGTACTGATGGGTCGCCATCCATATAAGGGAAGGTTTCAAAGGGAAGATGAAAATGACTATAAAATAGTAAAAGAAGCTTTAGAACTGACTAACACATTGGAATTAAAGGACAGTGTTATTACTGAGATTTCTGGTGGAGAAAGGCAAAGAGTCATAATAGCTAAGGCTTTAGCTCAGAATCCTTCCATAATATTGTTAGATGAACCTACATCCCATCTTGATATTAATCATCAAATTGAAATACTAAATCTGTTGAAAAAGTTAAATGAAGAAAAAGGTACTACCATTGTTCTAGTAATCCACGATATAAATTTGGCAACCAGATATTCAGATGAAATAATTATGTTGCATGAAGGGAAAATAATAGGAAGTGGAACTCCAGAAAAGGTTATTACAAAGGAAAACATTGAATTTGCTTATAGGCTAAATGTGGCCATTGAAAAAAACAAATATACAAATAGTTTGTATTTAACACCAATAAATAATTAACAATTCAATAACTACAATCTAACAAAAATAAAATATAAGTTGCGTGCAATTTATATTTTATTTTTATGCCTATTGTGTTATATTAAGTAATTGGAGGAGTGAGAATATTGAAATATAAACTAGTAGCTATTGACATGGATGGAACTCTCCTAAATAGCAAAAATCAAGTAACAAATAGAACTAGAATTGCAATAGAAGAGGCTAAGAAAAAAGGAGTTTATATAGTCTTATCAACAGGAAGAATTCTAAAATCAGCTTTGTCTTATTCGAAAATTTTAGCTTTGAACAATCCGATTATAGCATGTAATGGAGCCATAATTGTAGATGAATTCCATAATACTATCTACAAAAAACCTATAGAAATGAACTTGGTAAAAGAGATAGTAAATATTGGGGAGGAACAAAATATATACTGCCATTTCTATGATGAGACTAGATTTTACTCTAGGGCAAGGGTGGAAGAGGTACTTGAATTTTACAATGAAGGAAGTCAAGAGACCACAATAGATGTGAAGATTTTTAAAGATATTGAAGAAATTACTAAATCCAAGGATATAAATATTTATAAATTCTTATTTATTGATGATAATAAGGATAAGCTACAAGAGTTAAGAAATAAATTAAATAGTCTAGGTAATATTAATATATCTAGTTCCTGGGCTAATAATGTGGAAGCCATGAGTTTAAATGTTTCAAAAGGAGAAGCCATAAAATCATTATGTCATAGATTAGGAGTCCAGCCTAGGGAAGTCATAGCCATAGGCGATAGTGAAAATGATTTATCCATGTTGGATTTTGCAGGATTGGGAGTTTCCATGGGTAATGGTGATACAGCAGTAAAGAAAAGGGCAGACTATATAACAGATACTAATGATGAAGATGGTGTAGCTAAAGTGATTGAAAAATATGTATTAGAATAGGAGATGAAGGGAAGCATATGGCATTACATATAGTACTTGTTGAACCAGAAATACCTCAAAATACTGGAAATATTGCTAGGACCTGTGCCCTAACTGGTACAGTACTTCATTTAGTAAGACCCCTTGGTTTTTCCGTAGATGATAAAACACTTAAAAGAGCAGGACTTGATTATTGGAACCTGGTGGAGATACATTATTATGATAGTTTTTTTGAAGTTTTAGAAAAATATCCAAATGGATATTTTTATTATGCAACGACTAAGGCTAAAAACATATATACTGAAATGAATTATAGGGATGAATCTTTCATTGTGTTTGGAAAAGAAACAAAGGGATTATCCAATGAGATATTAGATGGAAATCTAGAAAAAGGTATTAGAATTCCAATGAAAACAAACATAGGAAGGTCCTTAAATCTAGCAAATTCAGTCAACATTATATTGTATGAGGCCTTAAGGCAATTAGGTTTCCCACATATAGGATAATCTTTGTGAAAAAAAATTAACTATAAGATGTAAAATTAATACACATATGTGTTATTATATATTTAGAATAAATAAGTCAACAAATTTAATCGAGGAGGTTAATTATGGACATAGCACTACCAGTACTAGGTGGACTTGGACTGTTTCTATATGGAATGAATATTATGGGAACAGGTTTACAAAAAGCTGCAGGGGAAAGATTAAAAAGATTGATAGAGGTACTTACAAACAATAGGTTTATGGGAGTGATCATAGGTACTTTAGTCACTATGGTTGTTCAAAGTAGTTCTGCTACTACAGTTATGGTAATTGGTTTTGTAAATGCGGGGATTATGTCTTTATCTCAAGCAGTAGGGGTAATAATGGGGGCTAATATAGGTACTACCATAACAGCCCAGTTGATAGCTTTTAAACTAACAGATTATGCGCCATTGGCAGTAGCCATAGGTGTAGGGATTTGGATTGCAACTTCTAAGAAAAAAGCAAAGAATATGGCTGAAATACTTATTGGCTTTGGTATTTTATTTATTGGTATGGACATGATGGGCAGTGGGCTTAAACCTTTGGCAAGCATGCCTGTTTTTACCAATATTATGATTAGTTTAAAAAACCCTATAATAGGTATGTTGGTAGGTCTTGGACTTACAACTATTGTTCAAAGTAGTAGTGCATCCATAGGACTATTGCAAGCTTTAGCAGGTCAAGGACTAATAAGTATGAATTTAGCTTTTCCCATTCTATTTGGTGAAAACATTGGTACTACCACAACGGCACTAATATCTTCTGTTGGAGCAAATAAGACTGCAAAACGAGCAGCAATTATACACTTTCTATTTAATTTAATAGGTACTATTATTTTTATGACCATCTTAAAGGGACCAATAGAAATCTTAGTTACTAAACTATCTCCTAACGATGTTCAAAGACAAATAGCCAATGCCCATACATTTTTTAATTTAATCAATGTGGCTATTCAATTGCCATTTGCAAGTCTATTAGTAAAAGTTGCTAAGGCCATAGTTCCAGGAGAGGATAGGCAAGAAGCACAAGAAGCAAAGTTCTTAGATATCAGAATTATAGAGTCTCCACCTATAGCATTAGGACAAGTTAGAAAAGAAATCATTAGAATGAGTAGCTTTGTACAGGACAACTTAGGGAAATCTAGAAGAGCCTTTGTAGAAGGAAAATATGATGAAATTGATTTGGCTTTTGAACAAGAGCAAAAAATCAATAAACTAGAAAGAGAAATAACAGAGTATCTAGTAAAACTTTCAAACGCGCCATTATCAGATGAGGAGCATAAAGAGGTCAATGTTTATTTTAATATTATAAATGATATTGAAAGAGTTGGAGATCATGCTGAAAATATTGTAGAGCTGGCGGAGGAAAGGAAAGACAATGATTTTCCTTTCACTGATCAAGCTATCGAAGAACTTCACGAGATATTCGGAAAATCTGAAGAGGCATTTAAGCATGCCATTGAAGCCTTTAGAACAAATAGTGAATCCATTGCGAAGGAAACTTTGGCTATAGAAGATGAAGTAGACTTATTAGAAAGTCAAAACAGAGCAAACCACATTGATAGGTTGAATAAGGGTCAATGTATTACAGGAGCAGGTATAATATTTTTAGATGCCATATCTAATCTTGAAAGGGTATCAGATCATTCTTCTAACATAGCTTTATATGTATTAGATAATTTTAAAAGAAAACCTAAAAATATATAGAAAAACTTAATAAGAAAAGCTTGTATATTTATTATGTTTATATTATAATATATCTAGAGTGTGAAAAAAATAACAATATTTACACATTGTCTGGATGACTAATGCGGAAGAGACCATATTTTATGGCGCCGAAGGAATAAATCGATGAGTGCCGACT
>Ga0265293_10004899_pt1 | contig 22989 bp, 38 predicted proteins | sample Munlanlewell138R_FD_192505 | JGI IMG/M metagenome (GOLD analysis project Ga0265293, IMG submission 192505) | Leachate microbial communities from a municipal landfill in Southern Ontario, Canada - Leachate well 138R | ecosystem: Engineered > Solid waste > Landfill > Unclassified | place: Canada... | reverse complement strand
AATATACACATGCAGCATCGCTGCATATCTCGATGTCGAAAACCAAGACATCACTACCGGAGGGAGTCCGGGACGTTATGCGCGTGGAGGCGTACAAACCCCTGAAACCATCGCTGCTTGACGGCAGTGTCGTTTCAGGACGCCTGTGAGCCGCGAATCACGGCAAACGCCGAGCCTTGGTCTGGAACCGGGGCGAGGGGTTTAGCTGGGAACTCCAATCGCGTGCTACAGTATAATTGTCGATATAAAGTGCTCTCGTATGATTTCTCTACCGATAACCAAGATACCTCGGTGAGGGCTGCTTGTGAAAATCGAAACTCGCCACAACTGCATCGTCGCTTACCTGGAGGCGGGTGAGCTTGGCCTGTCTGTGCGCATGACCAATGAGATCACGAACAAGGCGCCTTCAGGGGCGGTGATCGATTCGCATATTGCCCGGATGCTCGGCGCCATCCTTGTGGCTGGCCTCCCTGAGGATTTGGAGGTGCTTTTCGCAGTAGCAGAAGCCGAGGCGCTGACCCGTGCGGTGCGCTTGAGGCACGACCCTACCCACAAAACGCTCAGTGGGGATGCGCTGGTCTGGCTTGCCGTCGGCAAGCAAGGGTTGAGCAGTCGAGCGCTGTTCGCGGTCACCACCGGGGTGGCTCCTGAGGGTATGCGTGACGCCACAGCCGTGCCTTACGATGCGGACGACTTCAGACGCTGTGCGCTGCTCTACAATGCGGTCCCGGAGGTCCGGGAGAACCTGCATCAGGCGCGAACGCTGGGGCCGGTGTGGACGATCTTGGTGGACCGCTGGGCTGCGCTGATGGAAATCCATCAAGAGGGGGACGCCAAAACCCTTAACGACATCCTCAGAAGGATTCATGAGCCGGCACGAGCCTAAAGGTTCCCCGCATCTATGCGTAGCATGATGCGCGGGAGCATTTTAAACCAAAGACCCCTGTCCCAGGGATGTTCTTTACAGTACCTGGTGCCGTTATGAGCAACCCGGTGCTTGACTCCATGCTGCGCCCTATCGAGACCGCCCCGAGATTCGAGGTAGGACAAACCGTGCGCATCTTGTCCGGGCTTGACGTCAATATGCCGCCCGAACTGGAGCATTGGCTGGGCGCAAAATGCAAGGTACTGCAACAGATCCCGAGCGGCTTGGTGCACAAAAACTGGGCCTATCTGCTGGAGCATCCCAACGGCAGAACCTGCGAATTCAAAGAAGACGAGCTGGATAGGCGCTATCGACGCAAGCGGTCGATAGGGACTGTCGATTGGCGCCAAGCTCCAAACTATCTAAATCGGCAACGCGTGGCATCTCAGATGCTCCCGGTAGATCAGGCCGTGATTGGCCATTGCTTGTATGCTTTTCCATTCAGCAGGTCGCCACCCTTATCGGTCCGCGTCCCGCCGTGCTGCTTGAACCAGTACGCCACGCCGGCCGCCTCACAGTGCTCGGCCAGCTCTTGCGCCCAGTCAGGATCGAACGGCCGGCAGCCCGGACCGCTCTCACCGCCGCAGATCACCCAATCGATGCCGGTCAGGTCCAGGTCCGCCATCCGCTCCAGCATCGGCTCGACCGAGAGAAAGCGAATGGCCGCCGGCACGCGGCGCAAGGCGTCAATGCGTGGGTAGCCGAACTTGCGATTCTCGACGGTCACTCCAAGCCACACGTTCGGGAATCGTTCTACCCCCCAGTTCTCCGGGAGGCTTCGCTCGATCAGGGTCGCCCGCTTCGTCAGTAACTGGAAATCCAGCCAGGGGCAGCGCTCAATCAACTCGAACAGGCGTGCGCGCGCCCCCTCAGGCGCATTCTTGTCGCACCAGTCCATCATCGAGCCGCAGAACACGCGCCCACGGGATTGCGCTTCTTCGTGCACCCGGTTCCATCGCCGCGGCTTGTTCCAGTTCGGCTCACCGGTGAGGCGCGGAGGGGTCTTGATTGCCCAGTGATCGCCGCCCGTGCGCCGGTCCAGCGCCGCGGCATAACAGTGATCGCACCCGGGTGCGATTTTCGTGCAGCCCCACCAGGGGTTGAAAGTGTGGTCGGTCCAGCTGATTCCGGTTATGTCACCCATTTGCCTTGCTCGTCAGGAGTGCAGCTACAACACCCTATCCGTTCTTTTGCGGCGCTACGCAGGAAAACCTCTCCGGGATTCGTTGCGTACAGCCCCGCAATCGGCCCGGAGAGGTTATCCTTTTTGTTAGGTAAACGCTCTAAGTTTTTGATTTATAATTAGTCAAAACGTCAATTAGAACGGGATATCGTCGTCGAAGCCTGGCTCGAACGAAGCCTCGCCACCGCCACCACCGGCAGGCTTGTTGCCACCGCCTGCTGCGGGGCGCTCACCGGCCGGCGCATGATTCCCGCCCTCGTCGCGCCTGTTCAGCATCTGCATATCGCTGGCGACGATCTCGGTGGAGTAGCGGTCGTTGCCGTCCTTATCCTGCCACTTGCGCGTGCGCAGGCTGCCTTCGATATAGACCTGCGAACCCTTTTTCAGGTACTCCCCGGCGATCTCCGCCAGGCGCTGGAAAAAGACCACGTTGTGCCACTCGGTGCGCTCCTTCTGCTCACCGGTCTGCTTGTCTTTCCACTGTTCGCTGGTCGCAACCCCCACATTGGTGACCGCACTGCCATTGGGCATGTAACGAATTTCAGGATCCCGTCCAAGGTTCCCGACCAGAATTACTTTGTTGACGCCTCGAGCCATGATGTATCTCCTTACAGTAAGTGAATTGCTAGTTGGCGATTGGTTTGTCGATAAAAGCTTCGTTGCGTTCAGCTGTCCGGTATTTATCCGGAAGTCCTGCTCTTCAATATTGCTGTGGGTCGTCCTCTTCCGAGGATTCCGGGTCTGCCAGGCGTCCTAACCAAGCAACGTCTTGTGCATACAATCCATCGTATCTAGGCGCTCGATCCGGCTCCACCAACTTGCCGGTGCGCTCGCCTTTGGTCTTGGATAGCTCGCGTATGCGCTTCAACCCCTCCCTCAGGTTCTTTTGTTTTTTTGCAGAAAGGTTGTCTAGCATAGATCCTGCTGCCTTTTCTCGTTCTCCTCAGCAAACACCAGCCGCGGTTCTCCATTGAGGTAGGCGGCGATCACGTCGGCATGGCAGGGTAATGGTTTGCAAAAGCAGCCAAGCCGCTGCCCACGCAACCGCTCAAGTTTCTGTCGAAACACTGGGTCTTTGAGCATGTGCTGATGGAAATCGTAATCGAACTTACGGATCACCTCGTTGCGATTCCCGTCCGGCCCGATCTGATACGGGTTACCGAACGGGCCGCCGCGCCCGGCGTAGACGTCGTAGTCTTCGCGGTTCTTGTTGACGACGGTGGTGCGGGTGGTTGCCGGCATGGGATTGAAGGGCCTCGTAATGATAAAAGGGGACGTCCTTGTCCAGTACACTATGTCCACCTGTTTAGAATAGCATCCGTCTCGACATTGGTCAAGAGGATAATTGCCTCGCTTCAGACCACGTAAGGTTGGAAGCCCGGCTGACCTGAGTCATTCCGAGCCGCTCTCGTGATCTGGGCGAGAGGTTTAGCTGGAAACTCCAAATGTCTGAAGCTCGCGAGGTTGGGCGCCGTGACGGGTTCCTATTATTATCGGTGGCAGTGCCGCAGCCGGAGACCTGTCGGTTGCGCACTAACTCGACACTTATGCTATACTAGGCCCAATTGTGCTTGGATAAGATATTTTTACCCCTACCCTTCCAGGAGTCATCATGGGTTTTCAACTCTTCGTTCTGGTGTTTCTCGCTCTGGCCATCCTGTTGGTGTTTATGGGTGTCAAGTCCGTACCGCAGGGCTACGAGTACACGGTCGAGCGCTTTGGGCGCTACACCAAGACCTTGCCTCCCGGCTTGAGTTTCATCACTCCCATCGTGGATCGTGTGGGGCGCAAGATCAATATGATGGAGCAGGTGCTGGATGTCCCCTCTCAAGAGGTGATTACCAGCGACAACGCCATGGTTCGCGTCGATGGCGTGGTGTTCTACCAAGTGCTGGACGCCGCCAAGGCCGCCTATGAGATCAGTCAGCTCGAGATCGCAATCCTCAATCTGGCAACGACCAACCTGCGTACCGTTATGGGGGGTATGCCGCTTGACGAGTTGCTGTCGCAGCGTGACCAAATCAGCCTCAAGATTCTGGAGGTAGTCAATGCCGCAACGACCCCTTGGGGTGTGAAGGTTACTCGCATCGAGATTAAGGACATCACTCCGCCGCGAGACCTGGTGGACTCCATGGCCCGGCAGATGAAGGCCGAGCGTGACAAGCGTGCCCGCGTACTTGAGGCCGAGGGAGTGCGTCAGGCAGAGATCCTCAAGGCCGAAGGTGAGAAGCAAGCGGCGATTTTGGAGGCTGAGGGTCTCCGCGAGGCTGCTTTCCGCGCCGCCGAGGGGCGTGAGCGTGAAGCCGAGGCCGAAGCCAAGGCCACGCAGATGGTGTCGGAGTCGATCGCCGCAGGTAACGTCAACGCGCTCAACTACTTCGTGGCGCTGAAGTACACCGAGGCGCTCCAGGCCGTGGCGACCGCTCCGAATCAGAAACTGGTCATGATGCCGCTGGAGGCCGCTAACCTGATCGGCTCAATCGGCGGCATGGCCGAGATGTTCAAGGCGATCATGAAGTCTGAGGATGCCCGGTGATGGACGCACTGACCGTGTGGCACTGGCTCATCCCCGCAGTGGCCCTGCTGATTCTGGAGATGCTCGTGCCCGGGGCGTATCTGCTGTGGCTGGGCGTAGCGGCCGGGGTCACGGGGGTCGCATTATGGCTGGTGCCGGGGCTGAGCTGGGAGGCGCAGGTGGTCCTGTTTGCGCTCACCGCGGTCGCCTCCATCGTCGGCTGGACGGCGTACCGCCGACGCCACCCGGTGGTGAGCGCTCAGCCAAACCTCAATCGCCGTGGCACACAGTACATCGGGCGCGTCTTCACGATGAAGGAGCCTATCGTTCTCGGCGTGGGCCGGGTGCGAGTGGACGACTCGCTGTGGACGGTGGCAGGCCCCGACTGCGAACCTGGCGCCAAGGTACGAGTCATCGGGGTCGACAGTATCGTGTTGCAGGTGGAGTTGGTCGAGTCCCCTGAGCCGGAAAACGGGTGATCTTGGTGGGCGGGTGTGAAAGGATCTCGCACCCGGCTTTACTTGTGTCAAGTCGCCTGCTATACTGTAGTCATACACAAATAACCAGGACACCAGACACATGACCGCCCACATCATTGACTTCCAAGCCGCCCGCGACCAGCGCGACACGGAGCGCGAGCGCACCGAGATTCGCCGCCAAGGCTTCGCCTCCTCCAATCCCACCCTTCAATCGCTGGCCTTCACCATCGCCAACGAGGACTGGGCCGGGCTGGAAGACCTGCTTACCGACACCGAGTCCTGATCGGGACTTAGGCGCAGCAGCGCCAGCTGCTGCTCCAACACCCCTCCTCCTCCGCCGCGCGAGCCACGATGTCTGCATCGGCCGCGCGGCGTTTTGTGTCCGTAGCCCGGCTCGGCGGGTCACGGTGCAGGGCTGTCCGGAACGGGCGGTTCGCTATACGAGGTAGGTTAATAGAGAAAGGAGCGTGGTATGCAGAAGAAATATGCGGCGCTGGACGAAGATCAGCTGATCGCTTCGGCACTCCAAGTGCTCGAGAAGCGCATCGAGTACAAGGTTGCCGGCAAGCTCATCGATAGGCCTGAGACGGCCAAGCAGTATTTCCGGCTACGGTTGGCAACGCTGGAGCACGAAGTGTTCTCGGTGTTATTCCTGGACAACCGGCACCGGATCATCGCCTGCGAGGACATGTTCCGTGGCACGATCGACGGCACCTCGGTGCACCCGCGGGAGGTCGTCAAAACGGCCCTGAAGCACAATGCCGCCGCGGTGGTATTCGCGCACAACCACCCGTCCGGCAACCCGGAGCCTAGCCAGGCGGATCAGCAGCTGACGCGCCGGCTCAAAGAGGCGCTGGGTCTGGTCGACGTCCGAGTTCTGGACCATCTGGTGGTTGGCTTCGAAGGCGTGGTTAGTCTTGCAGATCGTGGGCTGGTCTGAAACGTCCAGCGGCAGGACAAGAGGGAGAGTAGAGATGAATTTGAGTTATAGCAATTTCATGAAAAGAACCGGACAGACGGCCTTACCGTTCACGCAGGAGTCCGGAGGGCTTGTCATTCGGTATCACACGGCCGACGATAGCTCCGTAGACTTGGTAGAGTATGACCGTGTAATAGAGGTGGAGCCTCCTCCTGAAGGCGTACAGGGCTTCCGTAAAGTGCGCTGGGCCAACGGTGAAGAAAGCACGGCAGGACTGATATTCACCACCCAGGACCTGAAGAGCATGTCGCTGCCTGATCTGTCGAGGTATTGGCCGCCTTACGAGGCGCTGAAGATGAAGAAGGTAGAAGCATCGCAGGTGTATCCCACCTTCGACGAAGCGTTTAACAGTCGTGATTTCGATCCTGTAGCGGACGGCCACTAAGGCGTGGTCGGGTTCTCCGAACACAGACTGTTGCAACCCCCCTTCCGCCCCTCTTTGAGGGGCTTTTTTTTTGTCTAGCGAATGGCTAAAGAGGTCATTTAGGTGTTGCTATTCCCTATACATCGCACCAACCCAAAGTACAATACCGACTACGTAGACAACCCCCGCCATCGCTACGGCCGCATGCGGATGTGCCACATGCTCGCCGACTCCGACGCTGAGTTGCACGCGATCGGCGTGGCGCAGCGCTGGTGGCAGTCGCCGGACGCAACCGCCGGTAGCCACTACGACATCTGCCTGACAAAACGTGCGGCGGCGATGAACGCGAGGCGACGCGAAACCGGTGCGTTGGGTGCGCCGGAGGCGGCGCTGGTGTGGCTGGCGGCTACGACGGGCACCGAAAGAAGCTGCTGCGCAGTCATAGCATTGATCGCATCTCCCCGTTCCGCCCCGGTTCTTATCGGGGCTTTTTTGGTGCTTTTTTTAGGGGTGTCTCGCCAGGTGAGGGGATCAAGCAAGGGTATCAGTGACTCAGGCGCCGCCGAGGGCCAAGCGCACCTGCCGGCGCAAGTCTTCCAGCCCGGCTCGGTCCTCCGGGTGAAGCGCATTCAGGTTGTTGTCGAGCAGGTTGCCGAGTTCGCAGTCGACGCGCTTGAGCGTGCCAAGGCGCACCTCATCTACGCTCAGTCCGGTTTCAGCGCAGTAGACGCTCAGTGGATCCGTTGCGGTTGGTGGCTGGGTTTCGAAAGGCATAAGGCGGCTCCTGTGAAGTATACGCTGGCTACAGTATATCATGCTACCGGTTGAACTTGGAATATCTCGCGTGATCTCGGTGCTAGCCGGTCCGTCAATCTCCCTGCCCTTCCCTACACAGTATTGAGTCGTAGCGCGCGGCCAACCCGCTGCGCAGGAGGGATGGGTGGCACCGGAAAAATACAGGCGCTATTGCAAGAAGAAGCGCCGGCGAGTTGCACAGGCTTGCCGACAGTTCCAGCGAGGGCGGCGCACGCAGGCCGAGGTGCTCGACACCATCCGTCGGGTGCGGGCTGAACTCGTGCGTGTCAAGTGCGCCTATCGCCCGGAATGTCTCAGCTACACCCGCCACCTGCTGTTCCACCTCGACAGCCTCGGCGCGACCTACCTGACCGAGGATCTGCGTCCCGCCGCGACGCGCCGCTGCGAACCCCTTCCCCGCCCGCGCCGCGCCGCCGAGTGGGTAGACGGCTTTTCCGACGCCTCGGTATCGGAGACCGCAAGCGGACTGGGCGGCTACCTACAACGCGGGCGCCACCGGTTGCACCAGTTCTCCGTCGCCCGGGCGCTGATGACCTCGCACGAGACCGAGCAGGCGGCGCTCGAGCAGCTGCTGGTCGAGGCGCAGGCGTTATCGGTGCGCCGGTTGCGAATTCACACCGACAGCCAGTCCTGCACGCTGATCCCGCGCCATTGGTACGCCCGGTTCGAGGCGCTGGAGGTGTGCTGGATCCCGCGGGCGTTCAACCGCCGCGCCGACGCCCTGGCCCGCGCCGCGGCGTTTCCACCGGTGCTGCCGCGCCCGGATCAATTGGGGCAGCGAATTGTTGCGCGCGAGCCGGAACCCACGCTAGTGCGCTTCCCCTTGGTCGGCATCCTCAGCGGGGTGCCCTCGCTCAAGCCCGATTGGTGGCAAAGCGGGTTGGCCTCCTCCGGTCGATTTTGAGTGCCAGGAGGTTTTGTGCTATACTGGCGCTACACTGTTGTCATACTATATTCCGATACTATCGCTTCAGCACCTCCGTTCCCTATACCTAAGACAGCCCTGACTGCGAGAATGAATCTGCCATGAGTTATGTCGAAAGCACCCTGCGTCCGAACGAGTCCCTGGTAGTCCGAGGGAATTTGCATTGGATCTTATTGATTCCCACGATGTTGTGGTGGCTCGGCAGCTTCGCCGCGCTCTGGTATGGGTTTCAGTATACCGACACAGAACGCCTGATATTCCACGGTCTTGCGGCATTCCTGGCGCTAGGGGGAACCCTGGTGGGGATTGCGGCGCTGCTGCGGCTATGGACCACCGAGTATGCCGTGACCTCGGCCCGCGTGGTAGCAAAGCACGGCTGGATCCGTCGCACCACCACCAGTCTGCCCGGTGCGCGCATTGAAAGCGTGCATGTCGATCAGACCGTTTTGGGCCGGATGTTCGACTTCGGTACGGTCACCATCCGCGGGACCGGGGATCATTCCGAGCGTCTGGTGCTTCTGCGCAACCCCATTGCCTTCCGAAATGCCGCGATGGATATCATCTCTCCGCAATCGGCAGCATGAGGTCGTGCGGGGCTATTTCCGGGGTGGTTATCGTTGGAGCAAGCTGTGCATTTTGCGCGGCATCCGAGCTATAAAATACAGCCAATGGCTGAACCGGCGCTACCCCAAGTTCAAGGATCGCGCGCTGTGGCGCGGTGATCGGCACAGTTTTGCCCGCGCCGGGCTGATCGGTGCTTTTTGTGCCTTCACCCCCATCCCCTTCCAAATGCCGTTGGCGGCCTTCGTTGCCTACCATGCTCGAGCGCATATCCCACTGTCGGTGGCGCTGGCCTGGATCACCAACCCCCTGACCATGGGGCCGATCTGGGCCACCGGGTACTGGGTCGGTACCCGGCTGATCGGTGCGCCAGTGCTTGAGGTGGTGCCGGGGGGTGGCGCCGAGTCCCTGGTGGCGGTGTTGCCGCAGATTTGGGCGCCACTGCTGCTCGGTAACTGGGTCCTGGGCGCCTTGGTCGGTGGGTGCTTGTACCTAGGGATTCATGGTGTGCATCAGATGCGTCGCAGGTCGCACTGAGCGTGGAGGGCCCCGTCCAGCGAGAGAAACACACCTATCCAGGGCAGGGAAAGTAGGTGTACCAGACCAGGTCCGCTCCTCGCCCCCGCTTTCCCTATACCACCTACACCCCGCACCGGCGGGCTATTCGCTCATGGGCACCATTTTGCTTGGGACCTACGCCATGAAGACACTGACAACTATCCCGCTCGCTGCCTTGCTGGCGGGCACCGCCTTGCTGGCAACTACCGCGCAGGCGGCCGATTACCGGTTCAGCTGGATGATGCCGGGTTTGCAGGCCGCGACGCCAGCGGAGCCGTTGGTGATTACCCTGAACGCGGCGTTCCTGCCTGAAGGCCGGGTCGGCCAAGCATACAACTACGATTTCAACCAACTGACCACCATTACCGGCGGCGGCGCGCCAGACGTCCCAGCGTATAGTTGGGGTGTTGAGGACTTACTGCCTGCGGGACTCACCCTGGGGGTTGATGGGTTCCTCTCCGGTACACCCCTCGCCGAAGGCGTTAAGGTCTTCACCGTCAAGGCGGCCTACCTGGCTTCGGAAGGGGAGCAAACCTATCAGCTCACCGTAAACCCTCCTCCAGTCCCAACACTTTCCGCCCTAACACCCTCTAGCGGAGGCTCGCTTGCCGACAGTCAGATTACACTTACCGGAAGCGGTTTTCTTGAAGGCGCTCAGGTTCTCGTGGATGGCGTGGCGGTTGCAACCACCTATGTCAGCCCGGCCACGCTGACTTTTACCGCTCCAGCACACGCAGTGGGCAACGCTAGCGTTACGGCCGTGAATGGCGAAGGGCAGCCAAGCAGTAATGCGCTGACCTTGCTCTATGAGCAAGAAGTGGTCGTCCTGACAATCACCTCTGATCAGGACGATTACAACTTGCGCTCAGAGCTGATCGCTCTTGGGCAGGATGTCAACATACCCGTTGATGTGAAGGTTGTCGTTGCCAGCGGGGTCACGGTACAGGCTACCGCCACGACCAATGCAGCCCTTGAAACAGGGCTGCTGCCAGCAGGCTCCAAAGTGGATATTACCAATTTCGGAACGATTTGCGGCAAGGGCGGCAAAGGCGGTGCCGGACAATGGTCCGAAGGCGAGCCCGGAGCACCGGGGGGGCCGGGCATTCGAGTGCAAGGGGCCGCAGTTACGATTAAGAATTTGGGTAATATTTACGGCGGCGGCGGCGGCGGCGGCGGCGGCGGCAGTTCTTATAATAAAAGCGGATCATCCGAAGTCAGGGTCACCGGGGGTGGTGGCGGCGGCGGTCAGTCTTGCCATGCGACCTCAGGAGGTATCGCATTCCCCAACTCAGGCTCGAGGATTGGATTCACGAACCAACCCGCCTCTGCTGGCAGATCCGGTACTAAAACGGCAGAAGGGGGGCGGGGTTCTTACGGGCGAATGGCGAAAGGCTCTTTGCATATAAGCGGAGGCTATGGGGGGAATGGCGGGCATTTCGGTCAAGCCGGAGGTAGCGGGCAGCGCGGCATCCAGAATGCAGGCGGGTCTCCGGCAAATAGTTATGCCGGCGGTGCCGGCGGTGCCGGCGGGCAGCCGGTGGTGGCGGCGGAGGGCGGAACGTTTGCCTATCGTTGAGGCCTTTACGACCTCCTGACTCAGGGGGTGCGACGGCTTGGGCCGGGGCCGGGGCTGCGCCTCAGCCTGAGCCTGCAACAGACGCAGGCCCGAGACTCAGTGCCGCAGCGCCCTCGCCTCGCAGATCACCGTCCCGCTCTCTCCTCGATTCTCCGTGAGTTGCGCATCAATCTCAATCTTTCACCAGGACTGTACCCGGCCTAAACCACCGGCGGCACAGGAGAATCCCCTCGGCATCAAGGGCGCAAAATTCCCTTTGCACGTCACCTATACTGATGATACACTAATCTCTCGTTGAAATATGACAACACTTCCCGGCCGCTGTGCCGCAGGTGTCGACGCCATTCCCTATACAAGGTGTCAGCTGATCGTTTTGGCTGCCCCAGGTCATACAGGAGAGAGCACATGATGAGCAACGCACTGGTGGTTTCGGGTGATTTTTCGGACCGCGCCTCAGCGGAGACCGAAAACGAAATAACCCTGCTGCTGATGCAGCACCACACGCGGCACCGCCCCGGGCTGACCCCGATAGGCGCCTGCCACTACTGCAACGAGCCGTTTTTCGCCAACCAGACCCCGCTGTTCCCGGAGTCCGATAAGAAGCTGTTTTGCGACAGCGATTGCTGCGAGGACTACGAGGCGAGCGCGAGAAACCGTCGCGACTAATGATCCCCTCACTACCGCCCGGCTTTTGCCGGGCTTTTTGTCCCCGGATTCTGCCCCGGAGGGAGGGCTGCTTGCATGGGTATTGATCTTTCGCAATTGCCGCCTGGCGCTGGCCAGCGCAGGGAGGCGCGACGCACCCTGCGCGAGAAAATAGAGGATAGCGACGCCCAGTTGGCGTACTTGGCTCAGATCAGGGTGCCCAGCCGAGAGTCTGCCCTGTTCGAGATCATCGTGGGCGCCCTCGTCTTCGGCGGCGCCTTACTGAGCATCGTGCTGGGCGCGACCGGAATCGGCTTCCTCCTGGCGCTGCTGGCGTTTGCCGCAGTGACCGTAGGAATGCGGGCCGGCATGAAAAAACGGGTGCTTACCGAGCGTGTCTTGGCTCAGCGCAAACGCTACGAGACGGAGCTGAAGGCGTTGACTCGGCAGGGCGGCTAAGGGCGGACTCCACCGGGATTTTATCACCGAACACCTCTCAGGAGGCTACTCGCCAAAGCTGTTCTGTTGCTATTCTAATCGGTTTTTGATAGAGTTCCCGGCGGTAGGAGTCTTGAGGAAACCACCCATGTACTTTGACATTCAGCAACCACCGCCCAGCACTACTGAGCTTGGCGAGGCGCGGCGGGCGTTGCGCAAGAAAATCTCACGCAGCGACGCTCAGTTGCGGGATTTATTTCAGTTGGGCGTGGTAACCACCGGGGCGGTTTTGATCGCAGCGACCTTACTAAGTGTCGTGTTGAGCGGCGCCCTGCTGGGCGTTGCGCTGGGTGCGATAGAGCTGGGCATTGCCTTGGTGTTGTTGGCGATTGCTGTAGCGCTCGCGGCGGGGCGATCCCGCATAAAGCGCCGCGTTGTCGTTCAGCGGGAGGCCCATGAAGCCGGGCTGAAGGCACTGGAGCCGATGGATATGCAACTCGATCCGGAGCGCTATCTGGACCTGCGGGAATTGGCCGAGCGGGACCTTGTGGTGCAGCGCTATCTGGATCAGGTGACCGCCGCTAACCGCAGCGCCGTATACGGGGAGTGGCGCGCAGCTCGGGATTGGATCGCCGCGCAAACTCGTCGTGGCGCTCGAGACTAAGGCCGCTTATGCGCTTTACTATTCAGCGATTACCGCCCAGCGCCACCCGCCTCAGCGAAGCACGACGCACGTTGTGCGAGAGCTTAGTGAATAGCGACACCCAGAGACAGGCACTGTTTCAGACGAGCGTAGCGGCTGCTGGGGCGCTTATGTTCGGCATGACTTTGCTCAGCATCAAGTTGAGCGACTCCCCGCTGGGAATCGGGCTGGGCGCATTAGTGATTGGAGCCTCTTTGGTGTTCGCTGCGGTCTTAATCCGCAGAAAGCGACGCCTTGATGCGCAGCGGGAAGACGATGAAGCCCAGCTGAAAGCGCTGGAGCCTCTGGAGATGGAGACCAACCTCTATCGCTGCTTGGATCTCCTGGAATGGGCGGCGCGAGATACTTCGGTGCAGACCTACCTGTATCAGCTGGCCGCCATCGGACGCGTCCCTGTATACGGGGAATGGCGCGCAGCTCGAGATTGGATCACCGCTTAGGTGGAGCGCAGACCCGCACCTCCATCCACGCATTGAAGGAGTTTGTCTGTGAAGCTGCCTGATCGCACGATCTCGGAGTTCCTGAAGACCCCGCTCACGCCTATGGCGTTGCTGTATCTCGACACCTCCCTGTCGACCAGTCTCGCCCGTACCTGTTTGTGGGTCCGGATCAGTTTCTTGCTTTACCTGCTCGCCAGTCTGACGTGGTTGAATCAGTCACTAAGTAGAGACCCTTACCACCTGGCGTTCTTGTTTTTGGCGCTAGGGGTCCCGCTACTGGTGTTCAGCGTGGTTTTTCGCAGCTGTAGTAAGAAGACAGGGACGTCCCGGCATGCCGGCGACGTTTTCATGCCGGGGATTCAGATGCTGTTGCTTATGGGTTTGTTCTGGATGATTGAAGAGATCCCAAAGCTTATGCTTTTTGGGCAGATGCTGCTGCTGACGCTCCTGATCGGAAGCACGGAATTTGCGCTACGCCGAAGCATCGAAACCCGGCTTGCGCGCCAACAGCTCGACCCTGTACCGCCAAAGAACTACCTGCAAGCGCTTAAACATGCTACGCGGTACCCGGACATCGAGCGGTTCCGCCAATCCTTGGTTATGGAAGGCCGGGATTTCCTGACGCACTGGGAATACGCCGCCATCGTGCGGTACGACACCCAGCGCATGACAGCTTACGACCACGCCAAAGCTTCTATGGTACAGCGGCGGTTTTTTCATCCGCCGCCTAGTGCTTCCGTTCCCCGTCAGGACCTATACAAGGAAGACTCTATCCCTGTGAGGTAGCCCATGAACGAGTTTGACACCGAAGTACAGCTTCGCCGCACCCGTAACCTAGCCAAGTTGCGCCGGATGCAGGCCGAGGTACGGCAAATCGCCACAACCCTGAGCCGGGTGAGTTCCTCCATGGAGGATACCAATCAGCTCCTCCAATCTCTGCCGCTCTATCGCGCCCAACTGGCGCGTGAAGCCCGCGCCAGGTCCCCAAGTCAGGAGGACTCGTCGGCCGCAGCGCCGCCGGTGTTGCGACTGGTGGTCAGCGACGCCTGAGCGGTCTTAGTCGCGGACCTGTACACGCAAGCCTTTTGATTCTTTACTTGTAACAACAGCTACTTGCCGCTCTTTATTCGCGGACATTCTGGGGGACGTCCGAAATGCCTGAAGTGTTGCTGATGAGCTTAGGTGTTGTCCTGATCGGTCTGGCGTTGCTGGGCCGTCGGTTGTGTGGGGCAGGGCTCGCTCGTGCAGCCGAAGCCCCCGGGGCGATGGAATGACTCGATTCGATGCCTGGCTGGTAACAGACACCGGTGAGACCTCGCGCTTTGCCAAGCTGCTGCTGGTCGTGCTGTGGGTGCTCGGTGTGACGGTGCCGTATTTCGCGGCGACCCACCTTATCCGGGTGGAGGCGACTGCTTTGTTGGTCGGGGTGCTGGGCGCCATGATCGGCGCGGCTAAGGCCGTAACGTATCAGCAGGGCCTGGTGGCTTGCGCCAAGCGCCGCTACTGGGCGTCTCAAAGTCCCCGTGGCGAGGAGTCGAAGACACCAGAAGTTACCGCCAACCCCCAGCCACTTTCCTCCGGAGATAGACATGTTGCATGAGCTCAAGACCGATCCAGGCGTTTTTGATGCGGTAGCGCAAGGGGTCAAGACCTATGAGATTCGCCGAAATGATCGCGGCTTCGCTTTCGGCGACACCCTGGTGTTGCGTAAAACCCGCCACAGCGGCGCAGAGATGGCGGCGGGAGCGCTCTTAGAGTATCTCGAGGAGTCCTTGCAGGCGGAGGTGTGTCATATCCTGCGCGGCCCTTGTTATGGTTTAGCGGCGGACTGGGTCATCCTCGGTATCCGACTGACCGGACCGCAAGCATTGGTTGACGCCCAATTGCTCGCACAAATTGGTTTTCACTCACAAGATATCAACATCGTTGCTCAGATGGCGGCGGCGCGCGGACTGTCGGTTGCGGCGCTGTTGCGCACCGCAGTGCGGACTTATCAGGTTAGCGCATCTCCCAGCCCAGACCTTCCCGCCGGTGGCTGCGAGGCTGAGGACTGAGGGGATCGCTGGCACTTAATAAGCGTTAAAACTCGCGCTATACTGTAATCCGCTGTGGCGTATACTCGCAAGCAACTGCCTGTTAGGCACCGAACAGGGAGACTGTTATGCTGCTTCGCAACTCTGCTGATTATTGCGCCTGCCATTGCCACCGAACCCCGGGGGTGATGCATTGCATGCCGTGCTGCAATCGTTGCCCGCACTGCGGTGGCGATATCGCTCATCTTGCCTGGGCGGAGCACCTTCAGCGTTGTGGTCCTGCGGGCGTGCCGGCCCCGGAGTCCAAAGACTCAAACGGCGGATAAATACGCAGACCCGATACCGGAGAGACTATGTCACGAAACGACCTTGAGGATCTAAAGCGTAACTGGCTCCAAGACCCCAGCTGGGACCTGGCGGCCACGGAAGGCTTTGAGGAATACACCGAGGAGTTGCGGGCGTTTCAGGCGCAACAGGAGGCGCGGTTGGCGGGTGCGGCCCTGCTTGACGAGGTTGCGACCCTGGCGCAGCGTTTCGGCTGCTCCGAATCACTAGCCCGGTATCTACTGACGCTCGAGCGGCGCACGGCCCTTCTGGAAGAGCAGTTGAACGAACTGTTGGGTCCGGAATAAAAACCTCCCCGAGGTGGGGAGGGTAGAGATTACGTCATCAAGGGATGACCTAAGGCCTGAAGCTCTGCACGATGCAGGGCGCTCAGGCTCCCTTCTTTGACTTTTTCCATCGCCCGGCGGAACCAATTCGCCAGCTGCGGGTCTTTGCGGTAGGTGCTTGGTACCTGATACAGCCCCTGCTGAAGGATGAACTGGCGGTAGCGGCGAATGCCGTCACGCCACGTCACCCTGCGCTCGGCCAACAGGAACCCATACCGCTCCAGCAGGTCCAATTGCGCATCCGACAGACGGTTCCTACGGTACTGAGTACGCACAGTCAGAACAAACGCAGCCAAGCGCGGCTCCCTGGGGTACACGGTAGGTATCAGGCCGTGACCGTGCTCCTCGTAGAATACCGCCAGCAGCCCAATCCCCTCTTCCCAGGTGATTTGGCGGCGCCACTCGAACCCGAGTCCTTCCAGCAGGCGGACCTGCGTGTCGGAAAGGCTTCGCCCCGGATGGTGCCCGTGATGACTGGATCGCTGGTTGGTGCACCAGTAATGCAGTCGGGCGTCATCTTGTAGCCGCACGTTGCAGTGTCCATAGCGCGCCTGGAAGCTTTGCAGCCGCAGGAACATCGTGCGCCACGGCAACGGGGTCACCCCCTCCCGGCCCCAGGAGAACTCCAAGGCATCCAATGCCTCGATCTTGGCTTGGCTCAGGTCGCCCCGCCGGCGCTGTATGCGCAGACAGTGGACCCACATTGCCAAGTAGCCGTACTCTGGGTCCCGGTCCCGGTAGAACTGATACGAAACCCGGCAGTGGCCGTAGTGCTCGTAGTAGGCCTCCAGCTGGGCATACAGCTCTCGCCAGCAGTAACGCTGTCCGCCGCAGTACCAGACGAACTCCAGCCCATTCAGCAGCCGGATCCGTTTAGCATCCAGCAGTTGCTTGCGCCACATCATCCGTTGCGTGGCGATCCAGGCGTACAGCGATTCGCCGGCCTGCTCCCGGGCCGGGCGGCTGTGGCCGTGCGTGAAGAAAAACTGCTTCAGCTCCTCGAGCTTTGCCTGCCAGCGGCGCTGGAAGGTGTCACGCAGGTTTGCGGTGGTCATAATACCCTCTCTTAACAGTGATTGCCTCGCTGAGATATAGCGAAAAACCCGGCGTCTGTGACCAATATTTGAGCGGGCTCTGATCGGAAGTGGCCGCTCGGAATCCGAGGTGCGATCCTTGACCGCTGCGGTACAGGTCATGGCCATTGAATGCCGCCCGGTGTGCCTGATTCGCTATACGTCTTGAGGTCATCAACAGAAGAGGAAATAGGTATGCCAAAACTGACACCGGAAGATTCCGAGACCATACGGGACTTGCGCCGCCGCGGCTTTGCCGTGGTTGTGTTCAACCCCGAGGAACTGGGAGAAGCGAGCCGTGATCGCGTAGAGAGTCGGTTGTGCGAACTGGGCTGGGATGTGATCGATTCTCTAAGTGGGCCGTCAGCTTCAGAAGACGACGCCGATTAGGAGGAGATCATGCAAAGAATCCAGATCCAATCAATGCAACTGGTTCGCGCCGAAGGCCCCACCGCCGAGTGTGGCCCTGCCAAAATCACCTCAACAGGGAGTGAGGCGATGAGAGACGCCCAGTTGCAACTGCGGCGTTGGGCGCACACAGCCCCGGCCAAAGGGGGGTATGACAAGTGCGATTTCACCCTCGTGTTCGAGGACGGGACGCGCTACAAAGGCCGCTATGACCTGAAGCATGAGTCGATCGAGGCCGTGGACCTGCCGGGCCACATGCGGAGCCATCTGGAGTATTACTCCGGTCGGTACTGCCCGGCGTGGCTCAAGGCGGAGCGCGGCGGTGAACAACGCTATCAGCGAAGCGTTCAGGATATTCCCGAAGACGAGCGGAATCGCTGTCTGGCCTTTATCGCCTACTACGAGTTCGGGCAGGGCGAAGTGATCCTCCCTGACGAGCTGCTGCTACTGGCCGAAACGCCGCGGCACACGGTACGGATGTTCTCGGATGGCGCTCTGGAGGTCGCAACCAGACCACAGGGCGTGCCGGCGCTCAAGGTTGGTCCTGACAAGGCGGCGCAGCTTTTCGCCGAGTTGCTGGACGATCCAGCCGAGGGTGAGACATTGGAGATGGCGTTGGAACCTCGTTGTGACGCCGTGTTGCAATCCGTCTCGAGTCCGCCGCCGGCAATACAGGAAGGAACTCGTGTGCTGCATGATGCGCTCGGCTACGGCACAGTGCTTCAAGGCGGCGACAGCGACGTCTTGGTGCGGTTCGACGACCCGGTGGGTCCCGACTGCTATGTCGCCCAGGTCTTCGCTGACCGTCTGACGCTAGACGATAACTAATCCCGTCAGTTGACGGTTCTTTTCACCCCTCCTGCTTCGGGAGGGGTTTTTCTTGCCTAAACGGCGATTCTCTTGCTATACTTTACATATCGCAAGATGAGTGCGCATGCAATGCCTACCCCTCCACAGCCCACTGACAAGCCCTCGCCCCAGCGCTTTGATCCTGCTGAGTTGCGGATCGAGGCTTGGCCTCCCTCGCCTGAGCGCGGGATGATCGTGCCGCGAATCAGTGCCGGCGTGAGGGTTGTGCATCTACCCTCGGGGCGGGAGGTGGTCTGCACCGAGCACCGCTCTCAACACCACAACCGTGCCGCCGCCTTGGCAGAGCTGGCGCGGCAATTGGCAGGGTCGGATGTCTAAGGTCAAGCCTCGCCCGCTGGGATCCACGCAGAGGAGCGTATTGCGGTTTCTGCACCAGCACCAGCGCTGGTATGCCGGCTGCGGTTGGGTATGGGATAACGTCAGCGGTACGGAACGACTCCTGAAGAGTCTGGAGCGCCGCGGTCTGGTGCAGTCGCGGGTCGCCAAGGGGCTACTGAATTGCGAATCAGCGACCTACACGCTCACCGCCGCAGGGTTGGAAGAACTCGCACGGCGCCCGGAAGAATCGCATACCTAAAGTCAAATCCATCGTGCTGAGCGTCGCGCAACAGGCCGTACTGAAGACTTGGCACAGGCGCCACCATTGGCATGAGACTTGCGGCTGGATGTGGCGTGGCATTAAATTCACGGAGCGGACGCTGAAGGGCTTGGAGCGCCGCGACCTGATTCTTATCCAATGCGCCGTAAAACCCTGTCTGTTCACGGCGGGGATATAAGGCGCGGTGCTAGTTTTTCGGGGTTTCCTGCCCCTCGATGTACTGCCGCACGATTTCAATCGGTGCGCCGCCACAGCTCCCGGCGAAATAACTCGGACTCCACAACGCTCCTTTGTAGAAGTTAAGTTCCGCCTGAAAGTAAGCCCTGAGATCGAGCAGCAGCTGCTCCTGTTCTCGGGGCATTGCCGTTTCGTCTGGAACCAGTTCTGGCGGATAAACCAGTATCGACTGGTCAACCGCCTGCCGATCCTGCGCTATCAGGAGATGAGTTTCTGGCTGAGACTGTGGAAGCAGTCCGATGAGCGGTCATTTCTGAGGCAGGCGCACTCCCAAGCGCTGCAACAGGCCCTGAAGGACCTGGATCGTGCCTACAGTGACGGTTTCGACAAGACTCAGCCGATGAAACGGATGCCGGCCCCGCGCAAACGCGGGAGACAGGATAGTTTTCGCTTCCCCCAAGGCTTCAAGATCGCAGGCAGTCGTGTCTATCTCCCGAAGATCGGCTGGGTTCGGTTTTTCAAGTCTCGGGAGATCCAGGGGCTGGCGAAAAATGTAACGATCTCGAGACGCGGTCGGCACTGGTATGTCTCGATCCAGACCGAGCAGATCCTCGCCGACCCCGTACATCCGGCAACCAGTATCGTTGGGATCGATCTCGGCGTGACGAAGTTCGCAGCACTTTCCGATGGGTCCGATATTCAACCGCTCAACAGCTTCAAGACGCTGGAGAAGAAGCTGGCCCGAGCGCAGCGGGACTTGTCCCGCAAACAGAAGTTCTCCAGCAACTGGCGTAAGCACAAGACCCTGGTCGCCCGAATCCATGAAGGCATCGCAGATGCTCGACGAGACTTCCTCGCTTCAGGCCAAGGAAGGCCGGAAGCCCGGCTGACTTGAGTCATGCCAAACCGCTTTCGCAATCACTGCGCGGTTTGCGGGCGCTCAGCCGTCATTGACTCCTTCCGTTCCCGGCGACTGTTGACACAGCACGCACGCTACGGTATAAATATACACATGCAGCATCGCTGCATATCTCGATGTCGAAAACCAAGACATCACTACCGGAGGGAGTCCGGGATGTTATGCGCGTGGAGGCGTACAAACCCCTGAAACCATTGCTGCCTGACGGCAGCATCGCTTCAGGACGCCGTTGGCCGACCAGTGCTCCTGCTGGCTCGGCACACCGCCCTCCGTGGCGGCGAGCCGCGAATCACGGCAAACGCCGAGCCTTGGTCTGGGACCGGGGCGAGGGGTTTAGCTGGGAACTCCAAATGCACACCTACCCCGACCTCGAGTCGGCACTGGCGCGGAGCGACACCTCATCGTGGCCGGCGGCGCTTGGCAATCAAGCAATCCCAGGCGGTGGCGGAGAAGTCCGGGCGGCCTTGAACCTGCTGCTGGCGGTTCGCAACGGCACGCCACCGGTTGCAGCCGTAGCGAAAGCCACGGAACAGTGGCGCCGCGGCGTAGCCGGCGGGCACCCTGCGGCGGTCGCGCCAGGGCAGGCGCAGGCCGACGAGATGCTGGAGCTGTTTCTTGCGGTATTGGATCGCTGGCTGCCGGAACAAGACCGTGCCGTGACGCTGCCGGCCCCCTCAACGGAGGTAGCATGCAGACCGAACTCGATGCGATAACCCAGGATCTGCTCCGTCTCGCCGGCCAGCTGACTCGGAATCCGCAGAGTTGCGCTCCTTGTCCGCCCGACTGGAGGCGATGGCGCGACTTCGCCGCCCGGCGCCTCCCGCATTGGATACTGCGACCGCGCTGGATCGTATCGCCCTGAAGCTCACCTGCATGCACGACCCTCACTGGGCGGCTGCGGAGATCGCCCGGCTGCGCGAACAGCGCAATGCTCGTGGCTAAGCGCAGCACTCGAGTGCCGTGGCGCTACCGTGCGGCGCCGCTACTCCTATCGTAGCCATGACGGCTATACGCCCCACTGTGCGGCCGCTGGAAGCTATCGCGAGGCGATCACCGGAAAGGTGCACTACCGGTGCCAGCATGCTCTCAAGGGCGTTTTGACGTCGCCGTAGGGACCACAGCGGTGTTTGCGGCTCCCCGGTGGCCGCGCCGATAGCCGGATTGCCCGCACGACCGCCCGTACCCCGTCGAGGTGGAGCGCCTTGCTCTGTTTCGGGCGTCAGGACACACGAGTCGGCCGCTATTGCCCCTGAGAGTTGAACCAGGTCATTCGTGGTGCAATACTGCCCCCGCCAGTCAACAATAATAGGGGGTAGAAATGAAGATCCGAAATGGAATCCTAGCCATTTTGTTGAGCCTATTCGTGGCCAGTGCCTTCGCCGACACCTGGGTCAACGGTCACACCCGCAGCGACGGCACCTATGTGCAGGGTCACATGCGTTCCAGCCCCAATAATACGGTGCGAGATAACTACAGTTATTCCGGGAACCGTAACCCGTACACCGGGGCGACCGGCACCAACCGCTACTACAACAACCCCTCCTCCGGCTATTACGGCCAGCGTCCACAAAGATCCTCTTCGCGCAGGAATCGTTGAAGCCATAGGTCGCCGCCGGGTCTCGCCGGTGGCGACCAGGTGGGTTGTGAGCGAGGCGATCCGGTGCCAAGGGCGTCGTGTGATGGGCTAGAAGCCTAGCAGAGAAACTCGGAAGGATTTGATCAAGCAGCCCCCGGTCAAGCAAGCTGCGCATGCAGCGCGGTAAAAAACACCTTTGCCCGCATGGCCGTACTCACCTCCAAGGGCTGGTTTCTCGCCAGATCACGGAGGCTACCCTGAAGCTCTCCTATGGCTTCTAAGGTATCAGCCAGTGGCCCGGTGCAATAGCGGCGTTTTGCACGGAGGTGAATCTTTGGCGGCCGGAAGGTCGGCAGCAGGCAAGGGAGTTCCCGCTGCCGCCTGAAGCGCAAACCCCAGTGCCTGCGACAGGTCGGCCAGCTGGCGATGCAGCCGCAGCCCATCGCTAAGAAGTTCCGCCAAGTCGGCCTCGCTCCGGGACTCGATCAAGTGACGAGCCACCACACCGATCTCCTCAGTGCAGCGCAACTCGGCGCTGAGCGCAGCGAAGGTGGGAGGTGTATACGACATGGCAGAATTCCTTGAAACAGTGAACAGGGACCGCGACTCGGCGGCGGATCAGCGGTTGGCGGGGGGCTGAGTGAACGGCGCCGCCAAGGCGTCCCGCTCACGGCGCAGCGCAGCGATGACGCGACGCGAGCGCCGCCGCCAGGCATCGACATACACGACCGCCCACCCGACAAACAGCAGCACACCCACATTGAAGGGCGTGGCCTGAAAATGCTCCGGATCGAACCACATCCCCGCGGCCAGTGCGAGAGCGGTCGCCCAGGTTCCCCAGGAGAGAAAATTCAGATACGGCAGCATCACCGACAGCCGACGGATATCGCGGTCGATCGCTGCCACATTCCGTGGTGGCATTTTCATTGTCCTTGAAACCAGCGTTACGTTAGTTTAGCACCAGTTTTTTGTGAGTTCAAGCGTTTCGCTATACGGAATAGGTACCTGGCACGAGAGGACATGAGTATGCAACGCGTTACCTGGTCGGACAATACCTGCACCGTCGGTTGGACCAGCATCCACGGGTATTTCACGCCCTGTGATCTCGAGTGGTTGCTGCGACAAGTCCCGATGGGAGAGCTTACGCCGACATTTTTCAACCACCTGCCGCCTCGCTGGACGCCGGATACGATCCGGGATCGCTTGGGCACCGGTGCGCACAGTTATTATTTCAGTTTTCCCGAGTCCGACGGCACCACTTTGCTGGTAGCTCTGCGGCTACACGGGTTCCCCATGCAGCGCGGTCAAGCCGCCGCGTAATTCCCCGCCCCTCTCTCTGAGGGGCTTTTCATCCCGCAAAAAACTCGGCGCGGACCGGAGTCGAAAGGGTCACCAGGTTTTCTCTCGGATTTGCCAGCCCAGGGATGACGCGCTTCCACGATCGCTGACCGCCATGGAGAGCGAAGCGAGGGCGGTTAGTCCGAGGTAGCCGTCGGCTGGGTGGGCGAAGCAGCCCAGCCTTTCACGGCGTTAAGTCACTGTGGCGCTCCCCAGCCG
>Ga0265293_10004897_pt1 | contig 23005 bp, 22 predicted proteins | sample Munlanlewell138R_FD_192505 | JGI IMG/M metagenome (GOLD analysis project Ga0265293, IMG submission 192505) | Leachate microbial communities from a municipal landfill in Southern Ontario, Canada - Leachate well 138R | ecosystem: Engineered > Solid waste > Landfill > Unclassified | place: Canada... | reverse complement strand
AGTTAGTGATACTTCACTTACTGCAAATAATAGATTAATATTATATGATACGATTTATAATATTAAAAAGAAGTATATAGAGAACTTATTTAAAAATGAAGATGTTTATCTTTGGGGAGCTAGTGTATTTGGACAAAATGTAATGATAACTTTAAGTAGCAAGAATCTTAAAGTATCAGGATTTATAGATATTGATCTAAATAAACAAGATAAAGAGATTAATGGACTAAAAGTATATAGCCCGGAAATATTAGTTGAAAATTCAAAAGTTATTGTGACCTCTCAACCTGGAAGGGAATCTATTGTAAATGAATTAGAGAAATTGGGTATGGAACACTTAAAGGATTATGTAGTGTTTTTGTAAGGTAAGGAACAACAGGTTCATAATTCAAATATCTTATAGTAATTTATGTGGGGTAATAATATGGATAAAATAAGTGTTGTGATGTCAGTTTATAATGGAGACAAATACATTAAACAGGCGATAGATAGCATATTAATTCAGAGTTATAAAAACTTTGAATTAATAATAGTTGATGATGGTTCAACCGATAGAACTGTTAATATTATAGAAAACTATAGTGATGAAAGAATCAAATTATATAAATTAAAAGAAAACAAAGGAGTAGGTTATGCCTCAAGATATGCAGTAGAAAAAGCAGAGGGTAAATATATAGCAAAGGCTGATAGTGATGATATATATCATATTGATAGATTGCTACTACAAAAACAATTTTTAGATATTAATAAAGAAATTGCATTAGTAGATGCCCAGATAGTATTTTTTGCTGAAAAAGGATTAGAGAATAGTGAACGATTTATTTTTCTGCAATCAGAAGCGAGAAGAAGGAATAAGATAATCCTATCCAAAGATATTAAAGAGAGCTTATACCATGGTCCTTGCATAACACATTCTAGTATAATGATAAGAAAAGAGGTTTTAAAACAATTTAATTATAGAGATTTTAGGATAGCAGAAGATTATGATTTATATTTTAGATTAAATGAGGCAGGGTATAAGATGCAAAAAATAGAAAAAATTCTAACAGAAGTGAGAGTAAGCAGTTTATCGATAACAGCATCTACAGAACGGAAAGAAAAGTATGAAGTGATATATAAAATTAAGAAAGAATATGTTGATCTGTTATTTCGCAAAGGAAATGTATATCTTTGGGGTGCAAGTGAGTTTGGGAAGACAGTTGTGGAAATATTATGTACTAAAAGTTTGAAAATTGAAGGATTTATAGATATTGATAAAAATAAACAAGGGAAAAAGATAAAAGGATTTGAAATTTTTAGCCCTGATATATTAGATGAAAATTCAAAAGTAATTGTAACTTCACTACCGGGAAAAGAAGCAATAGTTAGAGAATTAAATAAATATAACTATAAACATTTAGAAGATTATATAGTGTTTTTATAATTAGATATATTATAAGAAACTTATGATAAAGAAATAAGATGCTGATATTAGCATGATATTCGAAAATATAGATAATTATGGATAAAGGTAAAGGCAAATGTAAATTTAATATAAAAGTGTTTATTATAAAACAAATTAAGAGGTGCAATTACTGTGAAAATATATATTTATGGAACAGGAAGTGGAGCAACTAAATTCTATAACAGATTAAAAAAAGATATGGTTAAAGTGATCGGTTTCTTAGATAGTGATAAAAATAAAGAAGGAAGTTCTTTTATGGAATACAAAGTGTTTTATCCTGAAACTATTAAAAATGTTGAATATGATTATATAATAATTGCAAGTGGGTATATAGAAATATATACATTTTTAATATCCTTAGGATTTAATGAATCTAAAATAATTCCTATATATTATCGTCCCAAAATAAATAAACAATGTTTTAATAATAATAATATATATTGTAATAAAAAGGCTATTCCTACAGAGATAGAGTATGAAAAAGGAAATTTCTTAGAAAAATACTTTGAAGGATACCATGATTATAAATATAAATTACTTCAGGATGTTTGTAAAAAAGATAAATGGAGTATGCAAAAAAAAGAATATGGAGAACTTAATTCTGACAAGGAATTCTATGTATTGAGAAAATTTCCAAAAGATATGGGTTTGTTATCATGTTATTTAACATATTTAGGACAATTACAGTTGATTGTTGATAAAGATTATATTCCTGTTGTGGATATGAAAACTAATTACTATGCTGGAGCCCATAATTCTCCCGATGATGTTGAAAAAGTAAATGCATGGGAATTATATTTTGAACCAGTATCTGAGTATGATATAGATGATGTATATAAGAGTAAAAACGTTACACTAGGATATGGTTTTACAACTAAGAATGCAATGCTATTTTTTGATGAACACAATATTTCTAGGGAAGATATTTCTGAATGGAGCAGGATAAATAAAAAATATATGAGATTAATAACACCATTACAAAAAAGATATAAAAATACATACAAAAATATTTTGGAAGGAAAACGGGTTTTAGGAGTGATGGTTAGAGAAGGCTATATGGTACTTGCTCAAGCTACAGATAGTAATGATTCAATGGACTTGGCAGCTAGGGTAAAAATTCAAGGGCATCCAGTGCAACCAACTATAGAAAAAGTATTATCAGATATTGGTAGTAGGATGAAAGAATGGAATTGTGATTTTATTTTTGTGTCTGCCGAAACAAATTATATCTTAAATGTTGTGAAAGACAAGTTTGGAAGCAAGGTTTTATATACGAACAGAGAAAGACGAGAAATTAAGTCGTTGAATTTGGATGATTTTAGAAATGTTGGCTTGGAACTTTTAAAAGATAAGACAAGAGTACAAATTACACATGATTATTTAGAAGAGGTATATTTACTTTCACGATGTACATGTTTGCTAGCAGGAAAATGTGGTGGAAGTGTAGTTGCATCTTTGTGGAATGCTAATGAATACGAGGAGATAGAGTTTTATAATATGGGGTTATATTGATATTGATTTTATTATGTATATATTGTCATATTAAATGAAAACAAACTCTACTTAATTGCAAATCAAGAGATTTATTATAGGAGTAAACTCCTCAAATAAATATAAGAATATAAGAGGTATAATATATGATAAATATAGATTTTTATCGAAACAAAAGAATACTTATTTCAGGTCACACTGGATTCAAAGGTTCTTGGCTCTGCAGAATGCTTATTAATGTAGGAGCTATTATAACTTGATATCTATTGCACAAATAATAAAAGAAGCTATGTATATAGAATAAATTTATGTTATAAAATAAACTATAGTAATAGAAAAGGAGCTAAATTAGAATTATGAAAATTGTTATTTTAGCAGGTGGTTTTGGCACTCGTATTTCAGAAGAAAGTCATCTAAAACCAAAACCTATGGTGGAGATAGGGGATAAGCCCATACTATGGCATATTATGAAAATATATTCTCATTATGGATTTACTGAATTTATAATATGCTGTGGGTTTAAACAGCATATCATAAAAGAGTGGTTTGATGACTATTATTTACACAACAGTAATGTTACTTTTGATTTTACAAAAAGCAATAGTATGATAGTTCACAGTAATATGGCAGAACCATGGAAAGTAACTTTAATTGATACAGGTCTCAATACTATGACTGGCGGAAGAATTAAACGTATTAAAGAGTATGTAGGAGACGAAACTTTCATGTTAACTTATGGGGATGGTGTAGCAGATATCAATATAAAAGAACTCATAGAATTTCATAAAAAAAATGAACGTTTAGCCACATTAACTGCCGTACAACCCCCAGGAAGATTTGGTTTAGCTAATATTAATACTAATAATGAAGTAATGTCTTTTGTTGAAAAGCCAATTGGTGATGGCACTTGGGTTAATGGAGGTTTCTTTGTTTTAGAACCCAAGATATTTGATTATATAGATGGAGATCAAATTATTTGGGAAAGAGAACCACTTGAAACATTGGCAAAAGAAAAACAATTAATGGCTTATAAACACTATGGATTTTGGCGCCCAATGGATACATTAAGGGATAAAAACGTACTGGAAGATCTCTGGAGATCAGATCAAGCACCATGGAAGGTATGGTAGTAATGAGAAAGAAAATATTAATTTTAGGTTCAAATGGCTTTATAGGTCGAAATATAAAAGAATATTTAGAAAAAAACAAACATTTATATTGTATACATGCACCTACCAAAAATGAATTAGATATATTGAATGAACAAGAAGTTAGAGAACAGCTTCAAAAACAGTATTATGATGTTGTTATACATGCTGCTGTTTACAATCCAAGGGTAGGAGTTAATAAAGATTTATCGAAGGAGTTAGATGTAAATCTTAGAATGTTTTTTAATTTTGAAAGATATAAAAATCTTTATGGAAAGATGTTATATTTTGGTTCGGGGGCCGAATTTGATAAGCGTGATAATATTAGTATGATAAATGAAGATGATCAAGGAAACGGAATCCCTAATACTGATTATGGTTTGTATAAATATATAATAAATAAAGCAATACAACAAAGCAATAATATATATAATATTAGAGTATTCGGTCTGTTTGGAAAATATGAAAATTGGAAAAAAACATTTATCTCAGGAGCTTGTTGTAAGGCTCTAAAGAATCTTCCTATAACAATTCGTCAGAATGTTTATTTTGATTACCTTTATATAGATGATTTTTGTAAGATAATAGGATGGGTTATAGAAAATGATGTACAATATAAAACTTATAATGTAACATCAGGTAAGAGAGTAGATCTTTTAACTATTGCAAATATCGTCAAAAGAGTTAGTAATAAGGAGGATTTACTGGTATATATTTGTAAAGAAGGTTTAGATAAAGAATATACAGCAAATAATGAAAGATTGTTGAATGAAATGGGTGAATTTGCTTTTACCCCAATAGAGGATTCAATAAAAGACTTGTATGATTGGTATAGTAAATATGAAGGTATGATAGATATATATTCTCTACTGTATCAATAAAAAATTCGAACAATAGAAGTTGTATAGGGAGGATCACAAATGCTTAATAATAAAACAATTCTTATTACCGGTGGTACAGGAAGCTTTGGAACAAGATTTTTAGAAACTGTATTAGATAAATACAATCCCCATAGAATAATAATATATTCAAGGGATGAGTTTAAACAAAGTAATTTAAGAGCAAAATTGGGTAAGAAATATGATTTGGATAAGGTAAGATTTTTTATTGGTGATGTAAGGGACAAGGATAGGTTGTACAGAGCCTTTGATAAGGTTGATTATGTTATACATGCTGCGGCAATGAAACAAGTTCCAACATGTGAATATAACCCGTTTGAAGCTATAAAGACTAATATACACGGTGCACAAAATGTTATAGATGCAGCTATAGATAGAGGGGTAAAAAAAGTCATAGCCTTATCAACAGATAAAGCTGTTAACCCTATTAATTTATATGGCGGAACGAAATTAGTTTCGGACAAATTATTTATATCATCTAATGCATATAGTAAAATTAGTGGAACAAAATTTTCAGTTGTGAGATATGGAAATGTTGCAGGTAGCAGAGGGTCGATAATTCCACTATTTAAAGGACTAATAGAAAAAGGTGAAAAAGCGTTACCAATAACTGACCCAAGAATGACAAGATTTTGGATAACCTTGGAACAAGGGGTAGATTTAGTATTTAAAGCATTAGAGGAATCAATAGGGGGAGAAACATATATATCTAAGATTCCTTCTTTTAAAATAACTGATTTAGCAAAGGCTATGCTACCAGAAGCTAAATTAAGGTATATAGGAATTAGAGAAGGAGAAAAACTCCATGAAGTTATGGTTACAAAAGATGATTGTTTATATACCTATGAATTTGATAAACATTATATAATTTTTCCACATTTTGATTGGTGGAAAAATAAAACAGAAGTAATGGAAAAGGGAATTAAAGTAATTGAGGGATTTGAATATAATTCAGAAACGAATAAAGAATGGTTAAATATTGAGGATTTAAAGAATGAGATTGAAAAAATAAAGTTTAGAGATAGTTTTTAAACTTTAAGCTATGGGAGCAGACTAATAGTTGAAACTTCTTATAACCTTATAACAAAGTAGATAACTATAAAATATAAAGGGAGTGAGATATTTATGAAATTTGCAAATTACAAGTTTAATGCGAGAGGTGTTAATAATCTTGGTGATAATATGCAGATAATAGCATTAGATTATATATATGACCAAATGGGGATACCTAAGGAAGATATTGTTTATATAGATAAAAATGAATTAAATAACTATAGAGGCGAATATGTCATTTTACCAGTATCAATGCCTTTAGTGGATTATGTTGAAAGTGGAATAAGTGGTAGATTTTCTGAACACATCATTCCAGTATTCTTAGGTTTAACAATGGTTGTAGATACACTATCAGAAAAAGAAGTAAATTATTATCGACGCTTTGAACCAATAGGATGTCGTGATGAACGAACATTAAATACTCTTCGTAACCATGGAATTGATTCATATCTTCATGGATGTATAACAGCTACCTTGCCTAAACGACAAGTATCAAAACAATATAATAAGGTATTTATTGTAGATGTTTCCGAAGATTTGATTAAACATATTCCAGACAAACTTAGAAAAGATGCAGTTTTTTTGACCCATATGCATGAGGAAACAAATGATCCTAAGCAGTTAATGCAACAATATTATGAGCGTTATAAGAATGAAGCAAAACTAGTAATAACTTCCTTGTTGCACTGCTCTGTACCTTGTATGGCTGCTGGTATTCCGGTAGTTTTGGCAAAAACACAAGTATCATATCGTTTTGCATGGCTTGAGAAATTAATTAGAATTTATGATGCGGGGGAATTCAATTCAATTGATTGGGATCCACTCCCTATAGAATATGAATCACATAAAAAAAGGCTTTTAGAGATCACTATAGGTAGATTGGAAGATGCGTATAATAAATATAAAAATATTTTAGATTTAAGTTGGTATTATGAAAATCGGAATAAGAAAGAATATATAATAGATGCTTTTGAATCAATTAAAAATTATATAGATAGGAAATTTATTGATAAGAATTCTAATTTCCAATACTCTATATGGGGTTTAACACAGATATCTATATTAACTGTTGAATATATTTCAAAGAATTATCCTAATGCTAAACTTATGCATGTTTATGATGCATATCGCAGGGTTATATTTGAAGGTATAATGTCAGAATCTCCTAAAGAAATATATAATAATCCTGATGAAATAATATTTGTTACAACACATAGTGCAGAAGAAATGGCCATGAATATATTTGGTGAAATAAAGAAAGACGAAGATAGCTATGTATTCTTTGAACCTATGAAATAATCTATTAATGTATTATATTTGGATACCTAAAATAATTACTAGAAAAGAGTTGCATATATGACAAAAATAAAAGTATCAGATTATGTTTCACAGTTTTTAGTTAACAATAGAATAAGAGATTTATTTTCAATCTATGGTGGGGGTATAATGAACCTTCTTGACAGTTGTTCAAAACAAGAAGAGCTAAGTTGGGAATTATGTCAGATCAATAGAAATGAATGCAAATATAATGAAAGCACAAATTAAATTTTTGGTGGATCATGATAAATCTGTTCAAGGGAAAGATTTTTACAGATATTTAGTTAAGTGTCCAGAGACATTGAAGTGTTTTGATTGGAATATATTAGTTCTATCTATGAATGGTTATAAAAAAATAGAAAAGTAATTAAAATATCTAGGAATAACAAATAAGATATTAACTTTGGATAAAGAGGAATAAAGGCATATTGGATGACATTGTAAAAAACAAGGTGTCAGACTTGACACTGTGACCATGAAATTAGGAGGTAATTATGGAATCAGGTGCAATTAACAAGATTATAATGGAAAATATACCTTTAGAGGTAAGAGAAAAAGGATTGGATAAATATAAGGTTATAATTTTTGGTGCAGGTGGAGATGGGCTTCGGACACTTTCAATGCTTCATAAGTTTAACATCAAAGATATAATATTTTGTGATAATGACTCTAACAAATGGGGAAAAAAGATTGGAACAGAGAATGAAGTTTGTATTTCACCTTTAGAGATAGAAAACTATAGGGATGCTATTTTTGTAATTGGAACAAGAAATTATACGATGGAAATCAAAAAACAATTGGAAGATTTGAAAGTTGAATTTATTACTAGCGATGCTTATCTATTATATAAAAATATAGATAAGATTAACTATGTATATGAAAATCTTTTGAATGACAGTGATTCGAAGAGAACCTATTTTAGATTGATAGAAATAATGGTAACAGGTAATTTTGACCTCATATCTTCAATATATAGTGAAAATCAATATTTTGCTATACCACCATTTGCTTTACACAAGACTAATGATATATTTATAGATTGTGGAGCATCTGTAGGTGATACTCTAGAACAGTTTATATATAAACGGTTAGGACTCTTTAATAAAATATTTGCATTTGAGCCATGTATAAGACCATATAAGGCTATGGAGATTAGAAGGGATAGATTGGTAAAAGAATGGGGATTAGATGTGGAATCAATTAAATGTATAAATGAAGGTTTAGCGGATTATAATGGAACTGCGTATTTAGATACAACAGGTTTACTGGGTGAAAATTTTATTAAAATTGAACAAGAAAATGATACTTCAGATGAAATTATCAAAATAACAACCCTAGATACATTCTTTGAGGATTTCACAGAAAAGATTACTTTTCTTAAGGCTGACATTGAAGGCTATGAGCTTAAAATGTTGCAAGGTGCAAAAAAACTTATTAAAAAGGATAAACCAAAGTTAGCAATATGTATTTATCATAATTTTGATGATATATTTGAAATTCCTTTATATATAAAATCACTAGTTCCAGAATATAAAATGGAAATTAGGCATCATCAATTTAATTTATGGGAAACGGTCTTATATTGTTATGTCTAAAACTAGCATTTATTTTAATTAGATATAAAACTAACTATTAGAAAAGAGTTGAATATATGTCAAAGATAAAATTATCGGATTATGTTTCTCAGTTTTTAGTGGATAATGGAATTCAACATTTGTTTACAGTTTCTGGTGGAGGTATAATGCATCTTCTTGATAGTGCAGCAAAACAAGAAGGGCTAAATATGATTTATAACCTTAATGAGCAAGCAACGGGTATATGTGCAGAAAGCTATGGTCAATATACAAACCACCTAGGAGCATGTTTAGTTACAACAGGGCCAGGTGCAACCAATGCGATAACAGGATGTGCAGGTGCGTGGCTAGATTCAACACCTGTTATATATATATCTGGTCAGACTAAAAGAGCAGATATGGGGCAACTTAAGGGGCTAAGGCAATATGGAGCACAGGAAATAGCTATTATACCTGTTGTGACTTCAATTACTAAATATGCGATAACAGTAATGGAGCCAAATGAAATAAAATATCACCTTGAAAAAGCATTATATTTGGCAACACATGGAAGAAGAGGCCCAGTTTGGATTGATATACCTCTTGATGTTCAAGGGAGTGAAATTGAACTTAAAAATTTAAAAGAGTTCAATCCACAAATAGAAGGTTTGGATAAAATTATTAATATTAAGAAGGAAGATGTTTTAAAAACATATGAATTAATAAACAAATCTGAAAGACCAGTTGTTTTAATTGGGCATGGAGTTGTTGCTTCTAAGAAAGGTAATGAATTGCACGATTTATTAAATGAGTTTAAAATACCTGTCTTGTCAACATGGAGGGCAAAGGGAATATATGGGGATGATGAAGAGCTTTTCATGGGCTACCCAGGCATACCTGCTACTAGATATTCAAATTATATCCTTCAAAATTCTGACTTTTTATTAATCATTGGGAGTAGATTGAATCCTGCTATAACAGCCTACTTAGAAGATAATTTTGCACCAAAAGCAACTAAAGTTATCGTGGATATTGATAATAATGAAATAGAAAAACTAGACATAGACTTTGAAATAAAAATCAATGAAGATGCTGAAAGTTTCATTGACTTATTAATAGAAAATAAAAATTTATATTTTAATAAGATAAGAAGTGCATGGATTGATTATTGTATAAATATAAAAAATAAATATCCTATTACTAATGAAATTCAACCTCTTAGTAATGAAGGAAAAGTAGATGGATATAAATTTGCAGAGGCTTTATCAAGTTATATGAATTTAGAAGATGTTTATATTGGTTCTTCTTCTGGACGAACTTGCGGTATATCACATATGGGTATTAATGTAAAAAGAGGACAAAAATTTATCTCTTCCATGGGAATAGGTTCTATGGGTTGGTGTCTACCTAGTGCTATTGCCTCTTGCCTAGCTAGTGGAAAAAAAAGAACTATTGTGTTTGAAGGTGATGGTAGCTTACAGCATAACATACAAGAACTAGCACTTATAAAAACATATAACTTACCATTAAAATTATTTATTCTTTCAAATGATGGATATGCATCAATTTATGCAATGCAACTAAATAATTTTAGCTCTAATTATGCAGGATGTGATAGAGAAAGTGGGTTAGATTATCCAAGTATAGAGTCTATTGCAAAGGCTTATGATTTAGAATATCATATTATAAATAGTGAAGATGAAATTAATGATGTTTTAGATAAGACTATGCACGATAATCGTCCAATTTTATGTGAAGTTAAAGTTTCCATAAACTTTGATGAGATACCAAAATCTAAGACTATAGTAAATAAGGATGGGTCTTTTTCTTCTTCAAAGTTAGAATATTTGTATCCTTTTATTGATGAAGAGGAACATAAGGACAACATGATTACCTAAGATATTTTGGCTTCTATAGCATTATTAATTATCTAATAAATGGAAATAAAAAGTAAGACTAAAAAATTAGTATGAATTTAAATATATAGAAGGATGTAGATATATTATGAAACCAGCTATTTTAGGAGGTAAACCTATAAGGGAAATATTATTGCCATATGCTAGGCAATGCATAGATGAAACAGATTTAGAAGCAGTAAACAATGTACTAAGATCCCATTTTCTAACTACTGGTCCCAAAGTAAAGGAATTTGAAGATATAATAGCAGATTTTGTAGGGTCTAAGTATGCAGTGGCATTTTCAAATGGTACAGCAGCACTTCATGGGGCATGTTATGCAGCAGGAATAAATAAATATGATGAGGTAATAACAACACCCATGACCTTTGCAGCTTCAGCTAATTGTATTCTATACATGGGTGGGACTCCAGTATTTGCTGATATTGATCTAGATAACTTTAATATAGATCCAAAAGAAATAGAGAAGAAAATTACAGATAAAACAAAGGCGATAATCTCAGTAGATTATACAGGACAAGCTATAGACATTGATAGCATTAAAGAAATAGTAAAAGGAAAAAACATAGTAATAATAGAAGATGGAGCACATTCTTTAGGAACTAAATACAAAGAACGAAGAGTAGGTTCTATTGCTGATATGACTATGTTTAGTTTTCATCCAGTAAAAACAATTACAACTGGTGAAGGCGGTATAATAACTACAAATAGTAAGGAATACTATGAAAAGTTAATTAGTTTTAGATCCCATGGTATAACTAGAGATATAAGTAAACTTGAAAACAAAAATGGTGGGAATTGGTATTATGAACAATTAGATTTAGGTTTTAATTATCGTATGACAGATTTTCAAGCAGCACTAGGAATAAGTCAAATGGGGAAACTAGATAAATTTATATCTAGAAGAAAAGAAATTGTTTTTAGATATAATGAAGCATTTCAAAAATTAGATGGAGTTATACTTCAAGTTAATGTGAATTATTCTAATACAGTGAATCATTTATATGTATTAAGACTTGATTTAGATAAACTTATGGTGGATAGGAAGGAAATATATAATGCATTAATAGCAGAAAACATAGGGGTACATGTACACTATATACCAGTATATTGGCACCCATATTATGAAAAACTAGGATATAAAAAGGGATTATGTCCTAATGCAGAGAAATTATATGCATCTATTTTAACAGTACCTTTATTTCCTGCAATGACTGATGAAGATGTAGATGATGTGATAAAAGGATTTAATAAAATAATTAATTATTATAGAAAGTAAGATATTAATAATTATGGTCATATTGATAAATCCTATAATGGAAAGTATGATTTTAGTATGAATGGTATATTAGGGTTGTTTGTAAGAACATCAGAATATCATGATATAAATAAAGATATAAAGCAGAATAGATCATAATAAATTAATAAAATATTAGATTATTTAAAAATATAAGGTGAATTAAATGAAAAAAAATGTTTTATTTTGCGGTTTTGGGAGATTGGGAACAGATTGCCTAGAGAGATTAATTAAAGAGAATTACAATATAATATTTATAATGACTCACAAAGAAAACTTAGAGGACAGTGTAGATACATTTGCTAAAGACAATCGTATAGAATATTCATATGCAAATCCTAGAAAAGAAAGGGATAGTATATATAAGTTAAGTAATAAATTTATAATTGATTATATAGTAAGTATAAACTATAGGTATATATTACCTGTTGAGATGATAAAAAGTTGTAAATATGCCCTTAATATACATGGTTCATTACTTCCCAAATATAGAGGAAGAACTCCACATGTATGGAGTATTATAAATGGTGAAAAATACACTGGTGTAACATGTCACTTAATTGATTCAGGAGTAGATACAGGGGATATAATTGAACAAATAGCTGTTAGAATTGAGCAAAATGATACAGGGTATTCATTGTTGCAAAAGTTTCAAGAAATTTATCCAGATATACTTATAAAGTCCTTGAACAAGTTGCAAATTGGATTTATTCCGATTCCACAAAATGAAAGAGGAGCAAGTTATTATGGTAAAAGGATTCCAGAGATGGGTTATATAGATTTCCATAAGTCTATGAATCAAGTAATAAATTTTGTAAGGGCACAAGCATACCCATATCCGGGGGCTTATCACTACCTTTCTAATGGAAGAAAGATAGTAATAAACTCATTAATACCAGAAATAAATAAGAATATTTTAATTGAAGACATAGGGATAATAAAGGAAATAGAAAATAGATATTATGTAAGATGTATAGATGGGGTACTAAAACTGGATAATTTCAATATAATTGAATAAACTTATAAGGGATATAAAATGAGGTGTAGAATAATGATGAAAAGTAATGGTATATTTGAATTAATTAATAATAAAACTATAATAGTTGCAGAACTATCAGCTAATCATGGACATGATATAGAAATAGCAAAACAAACAATAAAAGCAGTAAAAGAAGCAGGAGCAGATGCAGTAAAAATTCAGACATATACGGCAGACACAATTACAATGGATTGTGATAACGAATACTTTCAAATAAAACAAGGCACCTTATGGGATGGGACTACATTATATAAATTGTATCAAGAAGCATATACTCCTTGGGAATGGCATAAGGAGTTATTTGACTATGCAGAAGATGTAGGAATTACAATATTTTCCTCACCCTTTGATAAGACAGCAGTAGACCTTTTAGAGAGTCTTGATACCCCAGCATATAAGGTGGCATCCTTTGAAATAACAGATATACCACTGATAGAATATATCGCTTCAAAAGGAAAACCAGTGATAATATCCACTGGTATAGCAACAATAGGCGAAATAAAAGAAGCAGTAGATACATGTAAAAAAGTAGGAAATTATAATGTTACATTACTAAAATGCACAAGTTCATATCCGGCACCCTATGAAGATATGAATATACTAACTATACCAAATATGAAAGAAACTTTTGGGGTAAATGTAGGGTTATCTGATCATTCTATAGGGAGTACTGTGGCTCTTGGAGCCGTAGCATTAGGGGCAAGGTTTATAGAAAAACATGTGATTCTAGATAGAAGTATAGGTGGTCCAGATGCAGAGTTTTCAATGGAAATTATTGAATTTAAAGCTATGGTTGAAGAGATAAGAATATTGGAAAAAGCATTGGGGAAGGTAGACTATACTATTACTGATAAAGTGATAAAAAACAGATCGTTTTCTAGATCATTATTTTTTACGAAGGATATGAAGGTTGGAGAAATTATAACGGAAAAAAATATGAGATCCATAAGACCTGGTTATGGACTCCACCCAAGATATTATAATGAAATACTAGGCAAAAAGGTAACAACAGATATTAATAGGGGAACACCTGTAGGATGGGATCTAGTAGAATGAAAATTATAATAATAAGAACATTAGGGGGACAAGGTATAGGATATGGACACTTTTATAGGTGTATTGCTTTAGCTAATGCTATTATGATGAATAATAGCAATTATATAAGTATTATATTTATAGTAAACGAAGAGCTAGAAAAGTTAATGGAAACGACAGAATATGAATTTTTTATAAGTGATAATTTAGATGAAGATCTTAATATAATAGATTTGTTGAAGGTGAATTTATTTATTTTTGATTCATATTTAGGTAATGATAAATATTTATTAAATATAAAAGAAAAAACTAAATTGATGCTAATAGATGATAACAATGATATTTATGATTTATCTATACCTGATATTTTATATAATGGAAATATTCATGCCGAAAAATTAAGATACATGGAAGTTGAAGGACAATTAAGGCTTTTAGGGACTAGATACTTAATAATGAAGGAAGAATATTGGAATAATGATATGGATAAAAAGTTAAAAAAAGATGGAATTTTAGTTACAACAGGTGGTACAGATGAATATGAAATTGCTTTAAGTATATTAAAAGAACTTATAAATCTAGATTTTAATATAAAATTAATTATAGGCCCTGGATTTAAGTATGACTATATAAGAAAAATTGAGAGAATGAAGACAAATAATGTAGAACTAATTTATAAACCAAGTAGCTTGAAACCATATATCAAATCCTCACAGGTTGTTATTACTGCTAGTGGAAGTACAGTTTATGAAGTTCTGTCTCAAAGAATTGTCCCAATTACATTCAGTATGGCAAATAATCAGGATTTAATATGTAAAGAATTAAGAGATTTAGGAATTCTTTATCTAGGGAAATATCCAAACATTGAATTTTCACAGTTAAAAGACTATTTGGGGCCATTACAGAAAGACTATAAGTTTGATAAAAGAATTTTTGATATGATAGATGGTAAAGGAGCTAAGATAGTTGCAGAAAAGATATTGCAAATAGTTCAGTAAAAGAAAACTTAAGATAAACCAATTAATAATTTATAGAATTTTAAGATAGTAAAGTTAAGTGAAAAAGATTCTAATTTTATTGTGAAGGGTATTATATTTATGTAAAAGTTTTCAATAATCAGTGTTAGAAGATTATTAGTCTTATACAATATTATCTTAGACATAAAGATAATATTAAGCTATAAAACAAGTAGAAAAATAAGTTTTAATTACTTAATTTATATCAAAAGTATACGATAATAGAAAAAAACTAAAGAATTTAGAACTTATTTGCAAATTGGAGGAGATATTATTGACCTCATTTATTAAATATAGGGTAGTAATTAGAAACTTCCAAATATTAAATATAGATAATCAACTAATAGATGAATATAAAATTTCATATGATAAAGATATACTAGTAGGTGGTGTAAAGACATCTGCTAATATATCAATGGAAAACTTTCATCATAATACTCGAATAAGGCATCTAAACCGTTTGATTGGAAAGAAATTAAAAAATAGTTAAAATGTTTTACAAATAAGTAGATACTTTAAATATATAATAAACTTTTATGGAGGTAGTATATGAACGAAAGTGAATTGCGTCAATATATATTAGAAAAAACTAAAGAATATTATAATATCAAATTTACTTCAGGAAAATATGCTGAAGGAGACAGAATTCCATTTGCTAGGCGAGTGTTTGATGAAAATGAGCTTGTAAACCTAGTGGATTCATCTTTAGATTTTTGGTTAACAGCAGGTAGATATGCTGAAGATTTTGAATATGAATTTGCGCATTTTATGGATATTGAGCATTGTTTATTGGTAAATTCGGGTTCTTCTGCTAATCTAGTTGCATTTACAACACTAACTTCACCTAAATTAGGAGACAAGCGTTTAAGAAAAGGTGATGAAGTAATAACAGTTGCAGCAGGATTTCCAACTACTATAAATCCAATAGTACAAAATGGTTTAATACCCGTTTTTGTTGATGTAGAACTATCTACATATAATATAAAGACAGAAGATCTTGAAAAAGCTTTATCAGATAAAACGAGAGCAATAATGATTGCGCATACTTTAGGTAATCCATTTAACCTTGATGCCATTATGGAATTTGCCAATAAATATGACCTGTTTGTTGTGGAAGATTGTTGTGATGCTGTAGGTTCAACCTATAATGGAAAGAAAGTTGGAACTTTTGGACATTTAGCCACAATAAGTTTTTATCCTGCACATCATATAACAATGGGAGAAGGTGGAGCTGTGCTAACAAATGATGATGAATTAATGAGAATAGCTACATCATTTAGAGATTGGGGAAGAGATTGCTATTGTGGACCTGGGTCAGATAACACTTGCGGTAGAAGATTTAATATGCAATATGGCAATCTTCCTTTTGGATATGACCATAAATATGTATACAGCCATATAGGCTATAACCTTAAGGTAACTGATATGCAAGCAGCAGTTGGCTTAGCTCAACTTCAAAAGCTACCAAGATTTATAGAAAAAAGAAAAGAAAATTTTAATAAGATAAAAAATAAAGTAGGAAAATATGAAGAATATTTTGTATTACCGGAAGCAACAAAGAATTCTGACCCATCTTGGTTTGGGTTTCCAATTACAGTTAAAGAAAATGATAAATTTTCTAGAAATGACTTAACAGCTTATTTGGAAAAAAACATGATAATGACAAGATTATTATTTGCAGGAAACATAACAAAACAACCTGCTTATCTTGATGTGGAGTATAGAATAGTTGGAGATCTAAAAAATACAGACTATATAATGAACAATACATTTTTTATAGGAGTTTATCCAGGAATAGATGATGAGCAAATAGAATATATAGAAAAAGTATTTGAAAGTTTCTTTAAGGAGCTATTCCAATGAATTATGTAACACAAGGTGAAGCAATAGAAGTTATAGAATACAATGATAATTTAAGAGAGTACATTATAAAAATAGAAAAGGAAAGAAAATATAATCCTGGGTCATTTGTACAGCTTTCACTAGACTTAGTTACTTCATCAGATATATGGCCTGATTCTAGAACTTTTAGTATTGCTTCATATGAAAAAGGTATTATGAAATTTATTGTCAAAAGAACAGGAGTATATACATCAAGAATATTTAATGAACTAACTATAGGTAAAAAATGTACTATTAAATATCCTTTTGGAGAATTATTTAATAAAAACTTAGAAAATGAAAAACATTTATTTTTAGCAGGTGGAGTCGGTATAACTCCATATATTAGTTTAATTAAATACTATGAAATAAATGGATTATTAGATAATATAAGATTATTTTACAGTGTGAAATACTCTGATGATTTTATTCATTATGATGAATTAAAAGAAGTGCTTGGAAATAATATGGAAGTCTTTATTACAAGAGAAAATATTGATGGCTATAAAAATAGGAAAATTAATATAGAAGATATTAAAAGAGTAGCAGATAGGGAAACAAATATTTATATATGTGGGAGTAAATCGTTTAATAAAACTTATAAAAAAATTCTTCTGGAAAATGGCTTTAATCAAATTCATATGGATGAATGGGAATAAGAAATAAAACAATATTTTAAAAGGCTGATAAAGGGGTTATCTATCATGTTTAATAATATATATAAAGGGAAAAAGGTACTTGTAACAGGACACACTGGTTTCAAAGGATCATGGCTTTCCATATGGTTAAATAAATTGGGTGCTGAGGTTATAGGGTATTCATTAGAACCACCTACAGAGCCCTCCATGTTTAAAGTTTGTAATTTAAATAAAAAAATCATTAGTCTTATTGGGGACATTAGAGAATACAAAACTTTGGAAGATGTTTTTAAACTATATAAACCTGAAATTGTATTTCATTTAGCTGCTCAACCCTTAGTTAGATATTCCTTTAAAAATCCTATTGAGACTTATGAAACTAATATTATGGGAACTGTAAACTTACTAGAAGTTGCAAAGAAGGATGAGAGTACCAAAGCTGTTCTTGTAATAACCACGGATAAATGTTATGAAAATAAAGAATGGGAATATGGTTATAGGGAAATAGATTCTATGGGGGGATATGATCCATACAGTTCTAGTAAAGGATGTGTAGAATTAATTGTTTCTGCCTATAGAAGTAGTTTTTATAATGAAAAAGGTATTGCGTTAGCTTCTGCAAGAGCAGGTAATGTTATAGGTGGTGGAGATTGGGCTGAGGATAGACTGATCCCTGATTTTATAAAGGCTACTTTAATGGATAGATCCATAAGCATAAGAAATCCCATGGCAACCAGACCCTGGCAACATGTATTGGAGCCTTTATCAGGCTATTTACGATTGGTAGAGTTAATGTTAACTTCTGATAAAAATTACAGTAGTGGATGGAACTTTGGACCTAAAGATACAGATGTACTTAATGTAAAAGAGGTTATAGATAGGTGTATATCTGCATGGGGAAAAGGTAGTATGGTTGTGGAAAAAAGTGACAATTTACATGAGGCTAATTTATTAAAACTAGATATTAGCAAGGCAATGAGATATTTAAATTGGTATCCTTTATATGATGTAAATAAAGCTATTGAAAGCACAATTAAGTGGTATGCAGAGTACTATCAGAATAAGGTAGATATGTATGATTATACACTAGGACAGATAGATGAGTACGAAAGTTCTAAATCATGATAATATATTTAAAAGATAACAAAATAATTACCATATTATGGTAATTATGGGGTATTAATTCAAAATTATATTGGCATAAATCCAAAGAAATTAAACTTATATTACCAGAATCATATCGGAGTTTTTTAGATAATAGAAAAAGCAAGAAAGATATTAAACATTATAAAGTTTATATAAATACTATTTATGGAAAGAGTGAATTTCATAATAATATTAAGTGGTGTGGAACTATTATAAAATATACTCAAACTAAATTTTCCGTATTTGATGAATATTGACTAAGAAGAAATTTTAGAGGAATTTTTATATAAAAATATTACGAACATATATTTCTAAATAGAAACTAGGTATTTCTTCTTAAGAAAAATTGAGAATAAATCATCATAACCAACAGAGGTGACTAATATGCAAAACTTATTCATATCAAATAAATTAATTGGACAAGATTCTCGTACCTTCATCATAGCAGAGGTATCAGCTAATCATCTCCAAAGCTTTGATAACGCTGCTAAGATTATTAAAGAAGCAAAGAATGCTGGTGCAGATGCTGTAAAGCTCCAGACTTATACCCCAGATACCATAACCTTAGATTGTGATAATGAATATTTTCAAATAAGACAGGGAACTATTTGGGATGGAACTACTTTATACAAGCTATATCAAGAAGCCTATACACCTTGGGAATGGCATCCTAAACTAAAAGAAATTGCTGAGGAAGAAGGACTTATATTTTTCTCATCTCCATTTGATATTACTGCAGTAGATTTTTTAGAAGACATGGATGTTCCAGCATATAAGGTTGCTTCCTTTGAAATAACAGACATACCTTTAATAGAGTATATGGCATCTAAGGGAAAGCCCATTATTATATCTACAGGTATTGCCACACTTTCCGATATAGAGGAGGCAGTGAATGCATGTCATAGGATGGGGAATTATCAGGTAGCTTTATTAAAATGTACTTCAGCATATCCTTCTCCTTTAGAAGACATAAATCTAAAGGTAATCCCAAATATGGCAGACATTTTTGACACAATAGTAGGTCTTTCAGATCATACTTTAGGGCATACTGTGGCATTAGGTGCAGTTGCACTTGGAGCTAAGATAGTTGAAAAGCACATTACCTTAAGTCGAGCAGATGGAGGACCAGATGCTAAGTTTTCTATGGAGCCTGATGAATTTAAGGAAATGGTAACTAGAATTAGAGAACTGGAAGAGGCCTTAGGTACAATAACCTATGAACTGACGGATAAACAAAAAAATAGTAGAGAGCATTCCAGGTCATTATTTGTTGTAAAGGATATTAAAAAAGGAGAGGTCTTTACAGAAGAAAATATCAAAAGTATTAGACCAGGATTTGGATTACCAACAAAACATATAAAAGATATTGTTGGGAAGACAGCTAGGAAAGACATCTCAAAAGGGACTCCTGTAGATTGGAGCCATATTGAATGAATAGGATAGTAATTAGAACATTAGGTGGAAAAAACATTGGATACGGGCACTATTTTAGGTGCCTTTCTTTGGCTAAGGCTATTAAATCAATAGATGAGAATGTGGATATAGTATTTTTAATAAATGAAGACCTAGATAGTCTAATTCAGACTACAGATTTTAAATTTATTATTGAGAATGACTTAAATAAGGATATAGATATAGTTAAAAGTTTAGAAATTGACCTTTTTATATTGGATTCGTATTTAGGTAACGATGAGTATTTGGAAAGTATTAAAGAAAAAACAAAGTTAATGATTATAGATGATAACAACGATATATATGATTCATCTATACCAGATATTATTTACAATGGGAATATTCATGCAGAAAGTTTAGACTACAAATATGTAGAAAGACAGATGAGACTTTTTGGACCTAAATATTTGATAATGAAAGAAGAATACTGGAGTGAGGATACCCCTTTGCTTTCTAATGATGGGGTTTTAGTTACAACAGGTGGAACTGATGAGTATGGAATTGCCCTAAGTATTATAGATACAATAAAAGAATTAGATATAAAGATAAAGGTGATTATTGGACCTGGATATAAAGATGATTATATTAAAAGAATTGAAAAAATCAAAACTATAAATATAGAATTGATTTATAAGCCTAGTAGTTTAAAAGAGTATATTAATTCCTCAAAAATTGTAATTACTGCAGGGGGAAGTACTTTATACGAGGTACTATCTCAAAAAAGTATACCTATTGTATTTAGTATGGTTGACAATCAGGACTTAGTATGTAGAACTTTAGAGAAAAAAGGAGTACCATATCTAGGAAAGTACCCAAATATTGATTATGGGAGACTAGGAAGATTAATTGAACTATTGCAAAATGAAGAAATTGATGAATATGAAAAAGTACATAACCTAGTAGATGGAAAAGGGGCATTGACCACTGCAAATATACTAATATCACAGATTAACAAACAGGAGAAATAACTATGCTAAACCTTAAATTAATCCCAACTAAAGAAGAAAATATGCCTACTATTGAGGCTACCATAGGTGGAAAGAAGATATACCTCTATAGCAAATATGACCCTAATAGGGATACCTTAGCCTTTGCTGAAAGCATATATAATGAAGAGACCAAGGATTATCTAATATATGGTATAGGGTTAGGGTATCATATTGATGCATTGGTAGATTTAATCCATAGAGATGATTATCATATTTATGTTTTTGAATGTAACAAGGATATTTTTAAGTTAGCCCATGATAATTTGGAAAAAATCATGAACAACAAAAATATTACTGTTGTTGTCATGGGAAATGATAAAGAGTATTATGATAAGTTAAATAAGGTATTGTCAATAGATGATATAAGTATAGGCATTCATAGACCATCTTTAACCATTATTCCAGAGGAATTTAAGGAATTAAAGTATTTACTTGAAGAATTTGTAATGACTAAAAACACCATGGAGTCAACATCAAATATTTTGGATGAAAACTTTAAATCTAATATAAAGTATTTTGATGGAAATGTGGATAGATTGTTTGATAAATTTAGAGGAAGGCCTATATATATAGTGTCAGCAGGGCCATCCTTGGACAAAAATATCCAGGAACTTGCTAAGGTCAAAAACAAAGGACTAATATTATCTGTGGGCAGGGCAGCTAAACCTTTATTATCTGTGGGGATTGTTCCAGATTTTATAATCCTTACTGATCCGTCAAAGCATTTGTACAATAGTCAATTAAGGGGATTAGATATAGATGTCTCCTTAATAGTCCTATCAACAGCCGATAAAAATATAATGATGAATTATAAGGGGAAAAAATATATAACATTACAAGAAGGCTATCCTCCTGCTGAGGAATATGGAAAGGCTAATAATCACAAATTAGTAAGGACTGGTGGTTCTGTAGCTACTACAGCCCTGGATGTGGCTATTAGAATGGGGTGTAACCCCATCGTATTTGTTGGTCAGGATCTGGGATTTACAGACAATAAATCTCATTCTAGCAAAACTTATTCACGAAGGATTTTTGAGAGTCAAGGCTTGAGGGATGTGGAAGATATATACGGAAATACTATACAAACTTCAAAAAACCTATATATTTATTTAAGATGGATACAAAATAGGATAGCTGAGGAAACAGGTATAGAATTCATTGATGCCACAGAGGGTGGTGCAAGGATTAGGGGTACTAAAGTCATGAGGCTCAAGGAGGTTATTGATACTAGATTATAAAAAGGACAGAAATGTCCTTTTTATGATTTAAAGACTAAACAATCCTTAATATTTACTATATAATAGGCTTAAGGTGATGAAATGGATAAGAAGATTAACAATTACTTAGAAAAACTGAAAAGAGAAAAAAAGAAGAGATTTAGTCTAATAGATTTAGAAAACCATATTATCAACAGTTATGGAGGGAGTGGGAGATATGTTGAAAATGGTGGATATGTTATTTTTACTAGGGAAATAAATAAGCTAAGGGATAAGGGGCATATAAGGGAAATTAAGTCTTCAGCATATAATGGCTTAAATCCACCCCTAAAGCTAAAATGGGAATTAATAGTTGAAGAAGACTCACATCCTTGGGATAAATCTAAAATGCTAAGGTTATCAGATCATCTAGATTTTTCATACTATTCTAACAATCCCATTTATCAAACAGAGTTGGAATGGGAGTATATTGAA
>Ga0265293_10004895_pt1 | contig 23007 bp, 21 predicted proteins | sample Munlanlewell138R_FD_192505 | JGI IMG/M metagenome (GOLD analysis project Ga0265293, IMG submission 192505) | Leachate microbial communities from a municipal landfill in Southern Ontario, Canada - Leachate well 138R | ecosystem: Engineered > Solid waste > Landfill > Unclassified | place: Canada... | reverse complement strand
AAGCTACTTCTAAATTATTATCTTGAAACTTTATATTTGATTCAATAAAGTTAATGTATTGTTGAAATGCAAGCGAGTATTTCTTTTCATTAAAACTCTCATTTGCTTCATTTAGTACCCTAAGTGGATCTTTAATCATTTCAGTTTTTTGAGCATAGATATTTATCCCTAAAACAAAAACTAAAAATAAATGAATGAATATTTTCTTGTACATATCTTTACAATTAAAATCTTTTAGTCCAAAAATGACAACCTATATGGTTTGGGTTTTTTATAAAATAATCTTGGTGATAATCCTCTGCTTCCCAAAACTTCTTTGCCTTGGTTACTCTTGTTACTGGTTTAAACCCTTTTTCTTTTAATATTTCTATTAATTCCAGGGCAATATCCCTTTGCTCATCATTCAGATAGAATATCTCCGAACGATATTGCTCGCCATGGTCAGGACCTTGACCATCCTCTTGCTCGGGGTCGTGGATTTCAAAAAAGAATTTAGCTAAATCTCTATATGAAATAATATTTGGATTAAATCTAATCCTTACTGCCTCAATATGATTAGTCATATCCAAGCATACTTCTCTATAAGTGGGATGCTCTTCATCTCCTCCAGTGTAACCAGAAACAGCATCAATTACTCCTTCTTTCTTTTGCATTAAATGCTCTACACCCCAAAAACAACCTCCTGCAAATATAGCTTGCTGAATATTTTCTTCCATAATAATAAATCAATTAGTATTTGGTCTTCTTAAAACCATTTCCATCTCTTCCTTAAGAATTATTGAACCTCTTTTATCCAATTTATATGGCTTCAACCATCCTCCCATTGCTGAAAAAGCACCTGGTTCTCCTTCCTTTGCAGGATAAAAATAATCAGACATATCCTTTTCAGAAACTCTTTTGCCAACAAAAATTGTATCGAATTGGAAGGCAGAAAACTCACCTATTATTGATATTTGGTTAGTTTCTCTATCCTTTTCTCTCTTTGTTGGAATTGTCTTATACTCCCAAGAGCCATTAGGTTTATATGTTTTTGCATAGAATTTCAATCTTGCTCTTTCCTGTTGCTCTTCTAAAGGGAGTTTAATTGTAATGTTTGGCGAAAAGTTTTCCTTATGTTGACAATTAAAATAATCAGGTGTTTTATTCGATTTAATTACTATAAAACCAGATTTAATAATTAATTGTTTTTGATGAGGGATTAAACTATAGTTTTTAGTAACGTCTTCAAAACTCAATGTCTCTTCATAACTTAAGGTCATATTATAATCGATAGTGTCTTTGGTATGAGTTATACTCCCTAATGCCCCTTTTGGCATTTTGAATAAAGTGTACTTCCCTAAAATAGTAGTATCTTGAGAAGGATAATAATAATCATTAAACTTGCCTAAACACTCTTGCGGATTATCTTCTACAACCACCAAAACCTTAGATTCTAAACTAATATCATTATACTTCTTTTCATTATTCTTAGCAGATACTAAATTAACCCATTTAAAGTCTATCGGCATCTTGTATTTTATTACGCAATCTATTTCACCTATACATGAATTATAATATTTACTTGGAGTCCTCCTAATGATATATTCTGTTCCCTGTCTTTTAGCAAAATAATCAAATACAGTTACTGTCCTCTTCCTTGCAAGATCCGTATTACCTTCATTTATATTTTGATTATCATCATAACCAATTATTGATATCTTATAAAATCGTCCATTATCGTTACTAAATACAATCTTATAAACAGAATCTAATATGTTTAATGCATCTTCCCTATAATTAAACTCTCCTTTATTGAAACAAATCAATGCTTCAAATTTTGCAGGGAAAGGATTTACTACAGCATTTCTTTGAACCTGCTGTCTAGGAATAAATATACCACTGCATTCCTCTGGTTTATTTTGAGCAAACAAAACTGAACCAAAAAAGAAAACTAATAAAAAAAAATAGATATTTTTCATAAGCCTAAGAATTTATTAATTCTTGAATAATTTTTTCTGTTGTATATCCTTCCGCCTGTGCTGTATAGTTTTGAACTATCCTATGTCTTAGAACAGATACAGCAACTTCTTTTATATCTTCGATATCTGGAGAATACTTGCCCTTTAGTGCTGCATTACACTTCCCTCCAATAATAAGATATTGCGATGCTCTTGGACCTGCTCCCCAAGACAGGTATTTATTTGCTAAAGGATGAGCAGTAGCTGAACCAATTCTAGTTTTTTGAACAAGCGAAACAGCATACTCATATACATTATCAGAAACAGGAATCTTGCGAATAAGTTCTTGCATTCGAATTATCTCATTAGCAGAAAGTATCTTATTAATATTTATATCCTTCCCCGTTGTTGTAGATTTTAGAATTTCAATTTCTTCATTGAAATTAGGATAATCAAGCCAAAGCATAAACATAAAACGGTCTAATTGTGCTTCGGGCAAAGGATAAGTTCCTTCTTGCTCAATTGGATTTTGGGTTGCTAATACAAAAAAAGGTTCTTGTAGTTTATAGGTATTTCCAGATACAGTTACAGAATGTTCTTGCATGGATTCTAATAATGCTGCTTGAGTCTTGGGAGGTGTTCTGTTTATCTCATCAGCTAAGATAATATTGGAAAACACAGGACCATTAATAAATTTAAACTTTCTGTTCTCATCCAATATCTCACTTCCAATAATATCAGAGGGCATTAAATCGGGAGTAAACTGAATCCTATTATAAGTAAGTCCAAGTACTGAGGCAATAGTATTAACTAATAAGGTTTTGGCTAATCCTGGAACACCTACTAATAAACAATGTCCTTTTGAAAAAATTGATATTAGAACTTGATTAATTATATCTTCCTGACCAATTATTATTTTTGATATCTCTTTTTTTAATTCTTTAGTTTTCTCAACAAGTATATCAAGCTCTTGGGAATCAGTAAGTGTTTTATTATTGTCTAAGTCCATAAATCAAAGTTTTATTTAGTCCATTTAACCTTAAAATTGCAGTTTGAATATTCCGAATCGATTCTAATATATGTTTTCTCTGCTCTTTTATTTGCCCACTCTAAAATAGTTTTAGTTTTATTAGCTTCTAAAGCAGAGGATAATATCTTATCATAATCATCCTTTAGATTAACTTTATGTGCAGGAATCATAGTCTTTACTTTTATTAATCTATATGCATTAGAATTTTCTGTCTTAAATAGTATTGGCTTGGTTATATCACCTTTGTTCATTGTTTCAAAATTTACTCTGTCGATATTTTCCATAATCTCATTCAAATTTTCTTTTTGGAATTTTGAAGTGGCAGTATATGGATTTATCATTATACCTTGTGAAAGTTTTGAAGCATCGTCTGAGAATTTTTCAACTGCCTCTTCAAAACTAATCTTTTTATCCTGGATTAGATTATAAACACTATCCATAAAACTTTTTACTCTATATAATTCCATATCAGAAACCTTTGGCTGGATTAGTATATGTCGGCAATTAACTTGGTCTCCTCGTCTTTCAATTAATTGAATAATATGAAAACCATATTTTGTTTCTATAACTGGAGATATTTCGCCTGGTTGTAATGAGAAAGCAGTAATTTCAAATTCAGAAACCATATCTCCCCTTGAGAAGAAACCTAATTCTCCGCCTTTCTTAGCAGAGCCAGGGTCTTGAGAGTAAAGAGTTGCAAGAGTTGAGAACTTATCTCCCTTTAAAATTCTCTCTCTATATCCATTCAATCTTTCTTTAATTATTTCTTTCTCCTCTGGAGTTATTATTGGCAGCTTTACAATTTGCATAAACTCATATTCTTCCTCAACCATTGGCAAACTGTCCTGTGGGATATTATTGAAAAACTCTGTTACTTCTTTAGGGGTAATCTTAATATTAGAAGTCAATTTTTGTTCAATCTCCCCTATCATAAGATTTTCCCTTACAATATCCTTATAAAACTCTTTTATCTCTCCAAGACTCTTGCTCATTTGCTTCTCAAGGTTTTCCTGAGAACCATAAGCTCTTATCATATATTTAATTCTATTGTCCATTTCTCTTTCAACCATTTCCTCTCCTATAGAAACAGAATCTACGTTAGCTTGGTGTAGCATTAGTTTATTGATAAGCATACCCTCTAAAATCTCACATTTAATATCGTATGGATTATCAATAATTCCATACTTAGATTTAGATTGAAGAAATGATGTTTCAAGTTCTGATTCTTTAATCATATTTTTTCCAACAACTGCTATTATTCTGTCAATCACATTAGTTTGAGAAAAAACATTAGAGCTAAATATTAATAAAAAGATAAGTAAAGAAGCCTTTATTAGTTTCATATATTATTATTGTTTATATTTTATACTTATAACTCATATTCTAATAGAATATTATTATAATCTAATTTTAATACCCTATTAGTTTATTGAATCGAAAACATTATAGTTAACTGTATAAGTATATTTCTCTCTCAACGATTTAATCCATTGAGATTCTAAATATTCTTGATAGTCAGAAGTAAGAATACCTCTTGCTTCATTTAATGTCTTTACTTCAGGAGCTAATACCTTATGAAGTATTACAATATTCTTAGTTCTTCCCTCTTCAATTACTGGACTAATGCCCAAAGACCAATTTGTTTTATCTACAATCTTATTATCATTCTTCTCAAATTTAGCCCATTTATAATCTATATACTCTATAAGATTTTCTTTGATTTTAAACTTCTTAGCTAAAAGCTCTAATATTTCGGCATTGGTTTTATTCTTCTTATATGCTTTCTTTATAATTTTAAGAGCCTTCTTAGAATCCAAATCTTTATATAAAGTGAATATAGTTGCATCAGCTCTTTCTTGCCACATATAATTATTCTTGTTATTTTGATAAAACTCTTCAAGCCCTATTGAATCTGTAATTGAACGATTCCAAACAAATTTATCCGTTATTGAGAAAATAAGAATACCATCTCTAAACTCATCAATACTCGCCTTTAGCTCAGGATGTTTATCCTCAAGCTTTGCATCAGCATAGGCTAAAACTTTCTCATCCACAATGGTTGAATATAACTTATTAATATAATTAGGGATATACTCAATTTGTTTTGCAGTCTGTCTTTCTTCAATAATTTTAGCAATCTCTAATTGATTATAAGCTCTATCACCAATAATAAATACTGTATCTTCTCCTATGAAATTTACTGGTACTGACCATTTGCCTTTAAAGATCGAATCAGTAATTATATCATTGATAGCATTTAATTTCTTTGGATATTCTTTAAATCCGTATTCATTTTTAGCTTTCCTTGTAAACTCCTCTATTGTTCTAAAGCTCCTTGAATCCTTAGCAATTCTTTGTTCTATTGTGGCTCTTTGCTCATCTAAAGATTGAACCTTAGTAAAAGAAATAGGCATAATAATATGACAACCAAATCTTGTTTCAAAAGGTTGAGTAAATTGATTAATCGGAGTTGAATTAAGTTTTTGGACATATTCGTAAGGCATATTTGTTACTCTTTGAGTACTTAGAATGCCTTTCTTTTGTTTTGAATACATATCATCAGAATAAAGCTTTACTACAGAATCGAAACTAATATTTTGTTTCAACATTTCATATGCCTTGTCAATAATTGCCCTACACTCTTCTTTAGAGTCGTGATTATCAAAATTAACCCAAATATGTGCTAAGTCGGCAGTTGAGAAAAATGCAGGTATTCTATCGGTTAGCTTAACAATATGATATCCTCTATTAGTTCTAACAGGCATAGATATTTCTCCTATTCTTAAAGAATAAGCAGCAGACTCGAAATTATAAATCATATTAAAGGAAGTGAAGTATCCTAAATCTCCTTTATTGCCCTTATAATATGTTTTCTGTCCTTCCTTAGGTTCTTGGTCCTTGGCAGAGGGGTCGTCTGAAAACTCTAATGCAAGAACCTCAAAGCTTTCTCCCTTAATTATTCTATCTCTTATACTGAGAGCTTTCTTATATGCCTCTAAGGTGTCGCTTGGAGAAAAATTCTCTGGCAAAGATATTAGTATATGAGAGGCTCTTACAAACTCCTTACTCCTTTCGTATGCCTCTTTAACCAAAGCCTCAGTAACATCTCTATCATTAATATAAGGCTCTACTAATTGCTTGCGATAAATATCTACCTCAGAAATATAATTAGGGTCTTTATCCATACCCAATTCTCTTGCTTCCTTAAGTTTGAGTTTATAATTGATAAACAATTCCAAATACTCTCTTAAATCTCTTTTATCAATACTTTTATCTGAATTTGGATTATTTTTCTGATAAATATTTAAGAATTCTTTCTTGGTAATATTCTCTGAACCAACCTTAAGTACAATATCATTATCGTTTTGAGAAAATGACATTAAGCTAATCAAACTGATGACAAATAAACTAATTAATCTTTTCATATTATCTTGAATAATTTGGTGCTTCTCTTGTAATTGTAATATCGTGTGGGTGACTTTCTGTATATCCTGCTGCGGTAATCTTAATAAATTTTGCTTTTTGAAGAGTGGCTATATCAATAGAACCAGTATAGCCCATTCCAGCCTTAAGACCGCCAATCAATTGGAAAATAACCTCAGATACAGTTCCATTATAAGCAACTCTACCTACAATACCCTCTGGAACTAATTTTCTAATATCATCCTCCATATCTTGGAAGTATCTGTCTTTAGAGCCCTGTTGCATAGCCTCTAACGAACCCATTCCTCTATAAGATTTGTATTTTCTTCCCTCAAAAATAATTGTTTCTCCTGGCGACTCCTCTACTCCTGCTAATAGAGAGCCTGCCATAATGGAAGAAGCTCCAGCGGCTAATGCCTTAACTATATCTCCAGAATATCTAATACCTCCATCTGCAATAATTGGGATATTTCTTCCTTGAAGAGCCTCCGCTACATCGTAGATTGCAGAAAGTTGAGGAACTCCAATACCTGCTACAACTCTTGTTGTACAGATAGAGCCAGGTCCTATCCCAACCTTAACAGCATCCACACCAGCATCAGCAAGTGCAAGAGCTGCTTCACCAGTTGCAATATTACCACAAACGATATCAATATTAGGATATTTATCTCTGACATTCTTAACAACATCTATAACATTCTTGCTATGACCATGAGCTGTATCTACTACAATAGCATCAGCTCCAGCCCTAACAACAGCATCAATTCTCTCATACATATTTGGAGTAATACCAATACCAGCAGCTACTCTAAGCCTTCCCATCTTATCCTTGCAAGCATTAGGTCTTTCCTTAAGCTTAATTATATCTCTATATGTAATTAGTCCTACTAAGGTTCCATCGTTAGTTACAACAGGCAATTTTTCTATTCTGTGTTCTTGAAGGATATCTGCTGCTTGTTCAAAATCGGTAAACTCAGGAGTAGAGATTACATTTTTAGTCATAATCTCAACAATAGGTCTATTTACATCTCTCTCAAACCTAAGGTCTCTATTGGTAACAATACCTATAAGTTTATTATTACTATCTATAACTGGAATACCTCCAATTGAATATTCTTTCATAAGAGCAAGTGCATCCTTAACTAAATGACCTTTCTCGATAGTGATTGGATTAACAATCATACCGTTTTCCGCTCTTTTTACTTTTACAATTTCTGCTGCCTGTCTTTCGATAGACATATTTTTGTGTAATACACCAATACCACCCTCCTGAGCCATAGCAATAGCAAGCTTAGCCTCAGTTACTGTATCCATAGCTGCAGATACAATAGGAATATTGATTGGAATATTACGACTAAAATAAGAATTTATCCTTACATCTCTCGGTATAATCTCGGAATATGCAGGTACCAAAAGAACGTCGTCGTAGGTTAGACCTTCGCCAACGAATTTTTCTGAACTTGAAAACATCATACTACACAAATATTTTCGTGCAAAGATATGAATATTATAGGAAACTAATAGTATAAGGGAGAAAAAATATATAGAGAGCAAGGAATAAATAAGAATAATTAGCATTTATAAGCATGTATTGAAAATTCTTCTACTTAATTTTGTCATTTTAAATCTTTTTACAATCAAATGTATTGACTTTTATAAATTAATTTATTATATTTGCAGCTTAAATATTAAAGTTCAACTATTATGAAAAAATCTTTCTTAATTATGTTGGCATTGCTCTTTGGAGTTTTTTGCTTAAATGCTCAGACAATTTATTCTTATGATTTTGAAGTATGGCAAAACAATCATCCACAAGGATGGAACGGCTTAAATGCTTCTTTAGATATCTCGAGCGTATTCCAATCTTCCCAAGCCCAATCAGGGTCTTATTCTTTAAACGTTAAAAACCAATTCCTCTCCGACTATAAGTATATTTCAACCGATTACTTCTATATACCTGCTCAAAAAACTTACGAAATAAGCTTTTGGGTTAAGGGCAAGGGAGGGATTGGATTAGGAGTATATTATTGTACCAATGATTTCACACCAATCTTTCAAGAAAATAATATCAATAATAGCGACTGGACTGAGTATAAAGCTTGGTTTTACGCCTATCATTTAGAAGATTCTACTTGCATCGAATTAAGCATTGGATTTTCAAACATTCTTTCACAGGAGGGGATATTTATTGATAATATAAAAATAAAAGAATTTGATAATTCTAAGGCTTTAGGTATAAATAATATTAAAGCAAGAGTATTTTCTGATGGTTCATTATTCAATAACGCTCTTATGGGGAGAAATGTTGAACACTCAGCAGGGGCTGGCTTCTTTGTTCCTGATGGAAATACATCCAAATCCACAATATTTAAGGGGAATATTTGGATAGGAGGGAAAGATGAAAATAATAATCTATTAGTATCTGCTGAAACCTTCTACGATAAAATATTCTCTTATGGCCCTATATCAAATGATTATTTAGATGAAAATTATATAAATAAGTATAACAAGGTTTGGAAAGTAAACAAGGAAGAGATTACATATCATATCAATAATTACTATAATCCTAATTATATAATCCCAGAAAATATAACTTCTTGGCCTGGCAATGGAGAGGGGAGTGAATCGAATATTATTGCTCCTTATTGCGATGTAAATATTAATGGAGTATACGACCCAGAGAATGGAGACTATCCAGCAATTAGAGGCGATGAAGCATTATTCTTCGTGTTTAATGATATCTCTGACAGAAACACTGTTGATTATGGAGAAGGATTAGGTTTAGAGATAAAGGCAATGGCATTTGCTTATTCTGACACTACAGATGAGGATTTGAGAAATACAATATTTATTAGTTATGAGATAAGCAACCTTTCTTCAAATAATTATTCTGACACTTATTTTGGTTTGTTTAACGATATGGACTTAGGATATGGGTTTGATGATTATATGGGTTTTGATTCAGTAAATAGCATGATGTATGTATTTAATGGCAAGGCTATTGACGGGCCAGCAGATGAAGCCTTTAATAGTTTGCCACCTGTTCAGGGAGCTATGTTTTTAAACCAAAATGCAAGTAAATTTCTTATCTTTGAAAACAATAGCAGCACAATAATTGGAGAACCAAACACTAATCAAAGTTTCTATAATTACCTATTAGGCAATAAACTCAATGGCTCTCCAATAACCTATGGAGAAAATGGACTTAATGAAAATAACCCTCCAACTAATTTTATGTACACTGGATATCCTGAGCTAAACTCTGGCTGGAGCGAATTGGATGTAATCAATCCATCAGGCGATAGAAGAGGAATATCTTCTTACGGTCCATTCAATCTAAACTCAGGTAATAAGATATGTTTCGACATTGCTTATCCTTTTGCTTTTGATAATACAGCTACCACACCTCAAGGCTCATTACCACTTCTACGTCAAAGAGCCCAAAACATTAAAACATTCTATGAAGCTCAAGAGTTTGAATGTGGATTTACAGATGTAGGCATTGAGGAAGTAAATAATTCTGAAAAGAAATATATTCTATACCCAAACCCTAATACAGGCAGCTTTAGAATAAGCAGCCAAGAGTTAATTCCTAATACAAGAATAGAGATTTACTCAATAATAGGAAATAAGGTATACGAAAGAAACATCAACTCTCTTAATCAAGAAATCACTCTTGACTTTAGAAGTGGAGTATATACTTATAGAATAATTTCTAAACAAACCACAATTAAACAAGGCAAGATAATTATCAGCAAATAATGTAAAAGCAAGGAATGTTAATATAAAATCTTTCTTATTTAAGTTTTTCGGCAAAAAATTAAATTACCGAGTTTCTTATTTAAGTTTTTACTCATAAACTTAAAACTCCATTTGTAAAACCAATAGTTTTTTTTGTAATTTTGCAAGAAATAGATAATTAATCTTTTAATACTATGGGATTCGATTTTAGTTTAGATATAAGACAGATATTCACTGCCTTTATGGTTTTGTTTGCCGTTATAGATATAACTGGTGCTGTACCAATTATTATTGATTTAAACTCTTCAGGCAAGAAGGTAAAGGCAGGGAAAGCTGCAATAATTTCTTTTTTCCTAATGATACTCTTTCTTTTCTTGGGAGAGGGACTATTAAAACTCTTTGGAGTTGATATTGCATCCTTTGCAATAGCTGGAGGAGTAATCCTTATAGCCCTTGCCATTGAGATGACCTTTAACATAGAGATATTCAAAAACGACGGACCAAGCGGACACTCCACAATAGTCCCTATGGTATTTCCATTAATAGCAGGAGCAGGCACCCTTACTACAACACTATCCCTTAGAGCAGAAACATCAGTCTTTAACCTAATAATAGCCATAGCATTAAATATGGTATTAGTCTATTTTGTAATCTCCAAAGTTCACCTTGTAGAAAGACTCTTAGGCAAAGCAGGAATATACATCCTAAGAAAATTCTTCGGAGTAATACTCTTAGCAATGAGCGTAAAACTAATAATCACCAATCTTACTGCCCTTTTGTCGTAACAATACCCTTTGGAAGTCTGTTCTGCTTAACAAATTTAATTGTCCTAATTAGTTTTGTCAACCTCTTATCTGCAATAAAACAAACCTTTGTTGCTTTGATTTCTCTTGGATTAATATCCTCTGGTTTATCATAACCTGGACTGCTTACCCCAATTCCAAAGGTTCCAATTCCATCTAATTTAATATTACTCCCCAATTGCAAACCATTTACAATCTGATCGCTAAGAGCTCTTAGAGCAGAAAGCACATCAGCAGCATTTAAGGATGTAGCTTGGCTAATATTATCTGCCAATTCCTCAGTTGTGATAGTATTATTGGTCTTAGGACAAGCATAATACTTCTCTTGTTTTTCTCCATTTTTATCTTTGAAAACCTTTTTCCAAAAACTATAAGTCTTACTCATAATAAAAATTTAATATTTTAGTGATTAATAATACTATATAGACACTTTAAAACGCTAAATGTTTATTTCGACAAAAATAATCTTGATAAAAATACGAAACAATGGCATTGTTTGTATAAAACAACCGCATTGTTTTGAGCAAACAATGGCATTGTTTTGGCAAAACAACCGCATTGTTTCAGATTTATATCAAGGAAAAATTCGCTTATATAAGGACTTAGAATTTCTTTTTAAAGGTGAATATTGACAGAAATATTATTGTTGTTACAATTACTATTATTACTGATAGTGTATATGGCAAGCGTAGCCCTTCTGGGGCGTAGAATATGTATATTGTGCAGACTAAGGTCATAAATAATGCTGGAATAAGGGTTATAAAATAATTCTTATTCTCTTTTCTTAGATATACTGTACATGCCCATAGTGTAAAGACTGATAGAGTTTGGTTTGACCATGCTAAGTAACGCCAAAGGATATCGAAATTGATTTGCAGGAGTTTGTATTTCATTATTTGCTCCAAAGACCTTTTCAACGAAGACTCCATAGAAAATATAGCCAAGAATTAAAAGTATAATAGTCGCAGTAAAACTAATCATAATTAATTTGCTTTAGAATCTTTTGGCAAATTTAATAATTAAAAAGTATTTAATAGTGGTATTAGAAAAATATATTTAGTTTCTTTTAACCCAGCCCCTTAAATTCAAAAATTATCTTAACGTTGTATCACGTCATTGCGAGGACGTAGGACGAAGCAATCCAGTCCTTTACCCGTCATTGCGAGGACGTAGGACGAAGCAATCCAGTCCTTTACCCGTCATTGCGAGGACGTAGGACGAAGCAATCCAGTTCTCTACTCGTCATTGCGAGGACGTAGGACGAAGCAATCCAGTCCTCTACCCGTCATTGCGAGGACGTAGGACGAAGCAATCCAGCATTAGTATTCTTTGGGTATTCTGGATTGCTTCACCTCCGGCTCGCAATGACGCAAGGCACTGTATCACGTCATTGCGAGGACGTAGGACGAAGCAATCCAGCTCTCTACCCGTCATTGCGAGGACGTAGGACGAAGCAATCCAGCTCTCTAACCGTCATTGCGAGGACGTAGGACGAAGCAATCCAGCATTAGTATTCTTTGGGTATTCTGGATTGCTTCACCTCCGGCTCGCAATGACGTAAAGCGTGTAAGGATTGACTCGCAATGACGCAAAGCGTATGATAATCGTCCTCGCAATGACGCAAAGCAAGAATCCAGCAAATGGTCTAACTACCATTCCTTTATTTCCTCCCACAAATCCCTCCACTCATGGTTCATTGTTTCAATTAGTTTGAGTTTTTTATTTCTGTTACCACCTTTAATCCTCTTTTCTTCTGTTATTGCATCTTCTATTCTAAGGAAACTTTGATAGTAAACCAATAAAATGCAATCGTATTTAGCAGTAAAACCCTCAGGATTAAACTTTGTTTTATGCTCGTATACACGTCTTTTCAAATCGGCAGTTACTCCAATATATAGAGTTCCATTTCGTTTACTTGCCATAATATATACCGCACCATCTCGTATCATTGTATTATATTTATTTTATATTTTGGATCCTTTCTTAAGCAATAAACATTTATACTATCATTTTCTCTCTTTCTGGATTGCTTCGTCCTACGTCCTCGCAATGACGAGTAAAGAACTGGATTGCTTCACCTCCGGCTCGCAATGACGCAGTGAGTATGATAATCGTCCTCGCAATAACGCAGTGCGTATGATAATCGTCCTCGCAATGACGCAGTGCGTATGATAATCGGCTTGTCGCTTGCCTTACAGTATCATTAGTCTAAGTGGGTTGGTGGATAGTCGATTGAGAAATGGAGTCCAAGGCTTTGTTTTCTTGCCATTGCCATTTTGATAATTAGATAGGCATTAGCAATTAGGTTTCTTAGCTCACATAACTCTGGTATCATTACTGAGCGATTGTATAGCTCTTCTGTTTCTTTAAATATCAAGCCTATTCGGTCAAAGGCTCTTTTAAGTCTTAAATCAGAACGTACAATACCAACATAATTAGACATTATCTGTTGCAACTCCTTTACTGATTGAGAAATTAATACCATCTCCTCGTTCAATACCATTCCTTCTGCATCCCATTCAGGAACCTGAGATTTTATTTTAACTGAATTGAGAAGAGATATTGAGTGCATTGCTCCACGATGGGAGTAAACAAGTGATTCTAATAGAGAATTGCTGGCAAGACGGTTTGCTCCGTGGAGTCCTGTGCAGGAGCATTCTCCTGAGGCATATAGATTCTTTATTGTGGTTTGGGCATTGCTATCCACTACAACACCTCCGCAAGAGTAATGAGCTGCTGGAACTACTGGTATCATCTCCTTTGTAATGTTTATCCCTATCTCCAAACATTTTGCATAGATATTTGGAAAGTGTCGCATTAGCTCTTTCTTGTCTATATGCCTGCAATCCAAATATACGTGATTATCTCCCCTAAGCTTCATCTCACTATCAACAGCTCTTGCTACTATATCTCTTGGTGCAAGGTTTTCTCTTTTGTCGTACTTAATCATAAAGGGTTCTCCATCCTTTGTTTTAAGTATCCCTCCTGCTCCTCGCATTGCCTCGGTTATTAGAAACGATGGCTTTTCCTTTGGGTTATAAAGGCTTGTTGGGTGGAACTGCACAAACTCCATATCTGCAAGCTTAGCCTTTGCTCTATGGCTCATTGCCTGACCATCTCCTGTTGAGACTATTGGGCTTGTTGTAGTGTCGTAAACGTTTCCATTACCTCCTGTTGCAAGAAGTGTGAATTTGGCAAGATAGGTATCTATTTTATTGTCTTTTTGATTTAATACATAAGCACCATAGCATTCCACATCCTCTCTGGATTTTGTTACTATCTCTCCTAAATGGTGTTGAGTAATTAAATCTACTGTGTATTGATTCTCTTTTATTATAATGTTTGGATGGTTCTTAGCTCTTTCCAATAAAGCTCTTTCTATTTCAAAGCCTGTATTGTCTTGGTGGTGGAGTATTCTGTATTCTGAGTGTCCTCCTTCTTTTGCAAGGTCGTAATCGCCGGATTTATTCTTATCGAAATTAGTCCCCCAATCTATTAACTCCTTTATTCTATCTCTACTCTCGGTTATTGTTATCCTAACGCTTTCCTCATTGCAATGTCCTGCTCCCGCAATTAGGGTATCGGAAATATGTTTCTCAAAACTATCGGGAGAATACATTACCGTGGCTATTCCTCCTTGGGCGTATTTTGTGCTACTCTCGGATGCATCTGCTTTAGTGATAATTATTACAGAGCCATGCTCAGCAACTTTTAGAGCATAACTAAGTCCAGCTATTCCCGAACCTAATACTAAGAAATCAACCTCGTATCTCATTATTCATTCAGTGCTTCTGCACCAGAACTAATTTCTATAATTTCATTTGTAATTGCGGCTTGTCTCGCCTTATTATATGATAGTTTCAAATCCTTAAGTAGGTTTTGAGCATTATCGGTAGCCAAGTGCATTGCAGTCATCCTTGCTCCATGTTCGGAAGCAAAGCTATCGAGAAAACATTTATATATTTGGTTCCTTAGGGATTGCGGGATAATATTATTCTTTACCTCATCAAAGCTTGGTTCAAAGATAATCTTATCATCATTAGACTTATTATTCTCTTTTGACTTTACTTGAACGGGAAGGAAAATCTCGTTTGTTAGTATCTGTGTTGCTGAGTTTTTAAATTGGTTATAGATAATCTCCACACGGTCAAAACGCTTATTCTTATACTCCTGCATTAGTTTATTGCCAATAGCACTTACGTTTTCAAAAGAAAAATTATCCCATATCTCATCATTAGTTCCATAGAGAGAGATTTCCTTTTGCTTATTGAAAAACTCTGAAGACTTCTTCCCAAAGCTATATATTTCAATCTTAGCATTCCTTTCCTTTAATCGAATTTCATCTATCCTTCTCTTGGTCGCTTTGATAATATTTGAACTAAACCCTCCACAAAGTCCTTTATTAGAAGTTAAAACTAAGAGTAATATCTTCTCCTCTTTTTCCCTTTTGCCATATTCGGGATTAGACAAATCGTTATCAGAGGCCATTATCTTGCCTATTACCTCAGTAAATAAAGCTGAATAAGGTCTTAGAGAAATAATAGTGTTTTGAGCTCTGCGAAGCTTAGAGGCAGAAACCATCTTCATAGCAGAGGTAATTTGCATAATTGACCCTACCGAGGATATTCTGTTTCTAACTTCTTTTAAGTTTGCCATAATCTTAGTCTAATTAAGTTTATTTACTTATCCTTATTTACTCATCCTTGCTATTATGGTTTCAGAGGCTTTCTTTAGTATTTCTAATGAACTATCTTCTAATTTACCTTTTCTGATTTCTTCTAATATGTCCTTATGGTTTCTTTCTAAATAGAATATATAGTCTCTTTCAAAGTCTTCAATTTTATTTACAGGGATACTTTGTAACCAGTTTCTTGTTCCACATGAGATAATAGCAATTTGATGTTCAACCTTCATAGGTGTATATTGAGGTTGTTTAAGGATTTCAACATTCCTTTTACCTTTATCCAACACCATCTTAGTTGATGCATCTAAATCTGAACCAAATTTGGAGAAAGCCTCTAACTCTCTGTATTGTGCTTGGTCAAGCTTTAGAGTACCCGCTATCTTCTTCATAGATTTGATTTGAGCATTACCTCCTACACGAGATACCGAGATACCTACGTTGATTGCAGGGCGAATACCAGCATTGAAAAGATTTGATTCAAGGAATATCTGACCATCGGTAATAGAGATTACATTGGTTGGAATATAGGCTGATACGTCTCCTGCTTGGGTTTCGATAATTGGAAGAGCAGTAAGTGAGCCTCCTCCTCTTACCTTATCCTTTAAGCATTCTGGCAAATCGTTCATATTCTTTGCAACGCTATCTTCCTTAATAATCTTTGCAGCTCTTTCCAATAGTCTTGAGTGAAGATAGAATACATCCCCTGGATATGCCTCACGTCCTGGTGGGCGACGAAGCAATAAGGAAACTTCTCTATATGCTACTGCTTGCTTGGATAAGTCGTCATAGATTACAAGTGCTGGGCGACCAGTATCGCGGAAGAACTCTCCTATTGTTGCTCCAGCAAATGGTGCATAGAACTGCATTGCTGCCGAGTCGGAAGCTGTTGCTGCCAATACTATTGTATATGCCATTGCTCCCTTTTCCTCAAGTACCCTAACAATATTTGCAACAGTTGAGCCTTTTTGACCACATGCTACATAAATACAATATACAGGCTCTCCCTTATCGTAAAATTCTTTTTGGTTTAATATAGTGTCAATAGCAATTGCCGTTTTCCCCGTTTGTCTATCTCCTATTATCAATTCTCTCTGTCCTCTCCCAATAGGTATCATTGAGTCAATAGCCTTAATACCTGTTTGAAGAGGCTCGTTTACTGGCTGACGGAATATTACTCCTGGAGCTTTTCTCTCAAGTGGAAGCTCAAATAATTCCCCCTCTATCAATCCCTTCCCATCAATTGGCTCTCCAGTTGTATTTATAACTCTTCCTACTAATCCTTCACCAACCTTGATTGAAGCAATTTGGTTAGTTCTCTTTACTATATCTCCTTCATTAATATCCCCACTATCTCCAAGGATTACCACCCCTACATTGTCTTGCTCAAGGTTTTGAACAATACCCTTTACATCATTGTCAAACATAACAAGCTCTCCACTTTGAGCATTGCTTAGCCCATATACTCGAGCAATCCCGTCTCCTACTGTAATTACAGTTCCTACCTCTTCTAAAGTAGCCTCTATATTTGTATTTGCTAAATGATTACGCAAAATTGCCGTAACCTCTGAGGGTTTAATATCTGCCATATTATTTGAATTAAAATCCTTTATCGTAAATGTTCTTTTCAAATGATTTTCTAAGTAGTTTTAATTGATTTGCAATAGATGCATCGTATATTACTCCATCTACTATTATTTTAAAACCACCTATTATCTCTTTTTTTAATATCTCATTCAATTCTATCTTGGAATCAAATTTCTTTACAAGTATTTTTGTAATCTCTTGCTTTATTTCCTCTGTCATTGTTTGAGATACATAAACGTCTGCTAATTTTATATTATGATATTGATTGTATATTGTATGAAATTCGTTAGCTATACCCTTTAGGTATAATACCCTTCTCTTATCAATTAAAAGGAGAATAAACTTAATAGTGATTTCTTGTATTTTAGACTCAAAAATATCTCTTATTATTGCTTTCTTCTTACCTATATTGATATTAGGATTACCAAGAATAACATTTAAAATACTATTCTCATAACATACCTTTTCAACTAAGAATATATCCTCACTAACCTTATCCAAAATATTCATCTCAACTGCAAGGTCAAAAATTGAGCGAGCATATCTCGATGATAAAATACTTTTCATAATATATTGCTTTATGAATAAATCCCTAATAAATTAGTTAATCGAAAATTCAGAAACTCTCTTCTCAATAATCTTCTTGTCCAATTCCTTGTCTTTAAGCTCTTGTTCTAAGACCTTCTCTACTATTTCTATTGAGAAAGATGCTATTTGATTCTTAAGCTCAGTTAGGGCTTGAAGCTTTTCGTAATTAATGCTGTCTCGAGCCGATTGAATAATTCTTTGAGCTTCTTCCTCCGCCTTAACTCTTGATTCATCAATTATTTTATCGCTCTGAACCTTTGCTTCTTTAAGAATTTCATCCTTCTCTTCCATAGCTATCTTAAGCAATTGGTCGTTTGAGAATTTCAAATCTTCCATTTCTTTTCTGGCAGTTTGAGCCTCATCCAATGATTTTTGAATCATTTCCTCCCTTTCCTTAATCATCTTAATTATTACTGGCCAACCAAATTTAGTCAATAAGAATAAAAGAATAATAAAGGATAGGGTCATCCAAAACAATAATCCAATACCAGGAGTAATTAGAGCACTTCCCATATTTTTATAGAATGTTTATTTGATTAATAACAAATGGTTAATGACTTATTTATATAATCTACAAGCCATTAACCAATTTAATTGAAGACTACTTCATAAAGACTACAAGGATACAAGTAACGATAGCAAATAAAGCAGCACTTTCAATCAAAGCCGCAGCAATAATCATATTTGAACGAATATCACCAACAGCCTCTGGTTGACGAGCTAAAGCTTCCATTGCACTTTTACCAATATTTCCAATACCTATACCAGCTCCAACTGCTGCTATCCCAGCACCAATTGCTGCAAGTCCATAAGCATAAGGAGTCAAATTTGATGCAGCTTGTAATAAAATACTTAAATCAGTCATAATAATAAGTTTTTCTATTTGTTTTTATTAATTAGAGTAATACTACTTCTTTACTCAAATACAAGCCCCAAAATTATACAATTTTTCTTTACTACAAAAACAAAGTAGAGTTTATTTTTAAATTAATTATTTTTCCCTCATTCAAAGTCTTGATTCTTATATATTTTATTATTAATTATTTGTTTTTTTATCTTGGTTTATTGTGAGGTTTAGAAAATAATAATATCTTTGCAACTCCTTTGACAATGTCTTCGTAGCTCAGTTGGTAGAGCAAATGACTCTTAATCATTGGGTCCGGGGTTCGAGTCCCCGCGAGGACACATTTGTTTTTCAAAAGACTATAGCTTTAACCCAAGTTATAGTCTTTTTTTTTGACCGGATTTTTTTATCTGATATTATTAATGTACTTTTGTGCTTTATTTATGCCTTAATGACTTGTTTATGAAACATATTTTAGTTATTTATACTGGTGGAACAATAGGAATGGTTAAGGATTCTAAAACAGGAGCCTTACATCCTTTCGATATGTCAAAAATCTATGAGGCCTTACCTGTCTTAAAGGAATTGCCATGCAGGTTAGAATCCTATCGTTGTGACCCAATTATCGACTCCTCGAATATAAACCCAGAATATTGGATTACCCTTGCAGAAATAATCGAAGAAAACTATAAGAAATACGATGGATTTGTAGTACTTCACGGAACAGATACAATGTCATATACTGCCTCTATGCTTAGCTTTATGTTTGAGAATTTATCCAAGCCAATTGTGCTAACTGGTAGCCAATTACCTTTGGGAATGATAAGAACTGACGGGCGAGAAAACATTATTGGGGCTGTTGAGATTGCTTCATCTATCGAGGTATGTATTCCTGAGGTTTGTATATTTTTTGAGGATAAGTTATATAGAGGAAATAGAACTACAAAAATCAATTCAGAGTACTTTGAGGCTTTCTATTCTGGCAATTACCCCTCTTTGGCAAAGGTTGGAATTAATATATCATATAAGAAGAATTTATTCTTAGATATGCCCAAGGGGGAATTAAAGGTTTATAAAAAGATTGAAGATAGTATAGGTATTATCAAGATATTCCCTGGTATTAAGGAGAGCTACTTAAGAGCTATTCTGAGTATTAAAGAACTTAGAGGTGTTGTATTAGAAACTTATGGCTCTGGAAATGCTCCTACTGAAAAATGGTTTTTAGATATAATAAAGGAGGCTATTGACAATGAAATTATAGTTTATAACGTTACTCAATGTAAAAGTGGTTCAGTGGTAATGGGTCATTATGAGACCTCAGCCCATCTTTTGGATATGGGAGTTATTAGTGGTCATGATATTACTACCGAGTCTGCAGTTAGCAAACTAATGTTTGTACTTGGCAATTATACTGATAAGGAAGAAATAAAAGAATTATTGAATCAATCTCTTAGAGGAGAAATAAGTTTATAGGAATATGGATTACGCCAATTTATTTGAAAGGATAACTAAGCTAAATATTCTCATTATAGGGGATGTAATGATAGATTCTTATATGTGGGGAAAGGTTGAGAGAATATCTCCTGAGGCTCCTGTACCTATCGTATCTATTTCCAAATCGGAGGAGAGATTGGGTGGTGCGGCAAATGTTGCTTTGAATATTGCCTCTATGGGTGCTGAACCTATTCTTGCATCAGTTATTGGTAAGGATTCCAAAGGGAGAGAGCTTCTTCATATTATGGAGAATAGAAATATGAGCATTGAAGGGATTTATCAGTCAGAAAATAGAAAAACTACTGTTAAGACAAGGGTATTAGGAAATAAGGTTCAATTGCTTAGAGTAGACGAGGAAATAGAAACTCCACTTATTGAAGAGGATGAATTAGAGTTTATAAGAGTTATTAAGGATATTCTAAGTAAGAAAAGAATTGACGCAATAATATTCCAAGACTATGATAAAGGTGTAATCACTCCAAATATAATAGATAAAATTGTAAGAATCTCTAAAGCAAGAAATATCCCAACAGCTGTTGACCCTAAGAAGAGGAATTTCCTTGAGTATAGGGATGTAACCTTATTTAAACCCAATTTAAAGGAATTGAAGGAAGGATTAAAGATTGAGTTTGATAAACCAAATCTAAATAATTTGGATGAGGCATCTAAGCTATTAAGAAAGGAATTAAACCTTGATATAGTCTTTGTTACTCTTTCCGAATATGGAGTATATATTTGTGATTTTAGAGAAAAAGAATTAAAATCCTTTATTATTCCCGCTTTTGAACGCTCTATTGCCGACGTATCCGGAGCTGGAGATACTGTTATTAGTGTTTCTACAATTTGCTTGGCATTAGGATTAGACTCTAAGCTAATTGCTCAAATATCTAACCTCTCTGGAGGTTTGGTATGCGAAAGAATTGGAGTTGTGCCTATTGAAAAAGATTTATTATATAAAGAGATAATAAGTAAATTACAAAACTAAAAAACCATTAAGTATATGAATAATTTTAATTTTTATAATCCAACAAGAATAATATTTGGTAGGGATACTATCTCCAAACTCTCAAAACTTATTGATAAAGACAAGAGAGTATTAATTATTTATGGTGGTGGCAGTATTAAGAAAAACGGAGTTTACGACCAAGTTATTAAGGCTTTGGGAGACAGAGAGGTTTTTGAGTTCTCTGGGATTGAGCCAAATCCAAGATATGAGACCTGCATGAAATGTGTAGAATATATTAAAGAGAATAATATAGATTTCTTATTACCTGTTGGAGGTGGCTCGGTAATAGATGCTACTAAGTTTATTTCTGCTGCATATTATATTAAGGATAATGCATGGAGTATCTTAGAAACTGGAGGAAGAAATATTGAAAAAGCTCTCCCTTTTGGAACTGTTCTAACTCTTCCAGCTACTGGCTCTGAAATGAATAAGGGCTCAGTGATTACTAATGGAGAAAAGAACCTAAAACTTTCCTTCCATAGCGAGAAATGTTTCCCTGTATTTTCAATACTTGACCCTCAAACAACATTTTCTTTGCCATGGCGTCAAGTTGGAAACGGGATAGTTGATACCTTTGTTCACGTTATGGAGCAATACCTAACTTATCCTGTAAATAATCAAATATCAGATAGATTTGCTGAAAGCATTTTAATCACTCTGCTTGAGGAAGCTCCAAAACTAAAGGAAAACCCAATGGATTATGATACAAGAGCAAACCTAATGTGGGCTGCAACAATGGGGTTAAATGGACTTATTGCTTGTGGAGTTCCTGAAGATTGGTCAACACATTTAATTGGTCATGAGCTTACAGCTTTTCATAATATCGACCATGCAGTAACCCTTGCAATTGTTCTACCGGGAGTTATGAGAAGGATGAAACACGAAAAGCATGATAAACTAATTCAATACGCTGAAAGAGTTTTTGGAATTAAGAATATAGATTCAGAAGCTGCAATTGAAGAAGCTATCCAAAGAACTGAGGAATTTTTCTCATCAATAGACGTTCCTATTAGACTATCAGAGGTTAATCTTGATAAAAATTGCATTGAGCCTATTGTAAAGAGAATGGAAGAGAGGGGATGGAATATTGGAGAGAATGAAAGTATAACCCCAGATATTATTAGAGAAATATTAATCAGCAGACTATAAGAGTGAGAAATAAATCCAAGATTTTCACATTCCTAACCCTTATTGCAATATCATTAATTGCGATAAATTCCTTTGCTCAATCAAAGCCGATGAATCTCCCTCACTATGATATAAAGAGGATTCATTTCGGGTTTAATCTGGGTTATAATCAGTTTGCATCAATGCTAAAGGTTAAAGACCCATTACCTAACCCAGAGCAGGTACTTGGGATGAATGTGGAGGCTCAGCATGGTTTTCACGTTGGGGTAATTGGAGATTTAAAAGTATTTGAATATCTTAGGCTAAGGCTAACTCCTACCATATCTTTTAGCGATAGGAGGTTTAACTACTACACATTGGATTATTATAATAGACCTATAATAGAGTCTAATAATTTCGAGGCAATATATCTCGAGACACCATTGGAACTAAAGATACAATCCCGCCGTTGGAGGAATTTCCGTCCATATATAATAACAGGTGCTAAACATGCCTACGACCTTGCCTCGCTTAAGAAGAAGAGAATAGCCGATGAGGATGAATTAATCCGTTTGGATAATAACGATTGGATGTATACCTTAGGAGCAGGATTTGATTTCTACCTAACCTATTTTAAGTTTGGCATAGAGCTAAAGAGTTCCTTTAGTTTCAATAATATGATAATTCCCGAACCCCACAAACCCTTCTCAAACATAATAGACAAATACAAAACCCAAATCTTCTACCTAAATTTTACCTTTGAATA
>Ga0265293_10004890_pt1 | contig 23028 bp, 20 predicted proteins | sample Munlanlewell138R_FD_192505 | JGI IMG/M metagenome (GOLD analysis project Ga0265293, IMG submission 192505) | Leachate microbial communities from a municipal landfill in Southern Ontario, Canada - Leachate well 138R | ecosystem: Engineered > Solid waste > Landfill > Unclassified | place: Canada... | reverse complement strand
ACTCACTAGAGCCTTTCTACCCTTAAAATAGGGTATTTTAATCAGTTTTATGCTATTTTAGCCTTAATACAACCGAATTTATTGTATCAAAGTAATTGTTCTTTTATGTGTTGGGGTGACTATTTTAATACAATTTTTAACCATCGCAGAAGTTCGTACCCTAATTGAAAAGTTTGTACCCCATTCTTTTTTTTGTACTACATTCTATTCTTTCTATTTCAATTCATCAACTTTTACGAAAGTCCAAATTGATCATTATATGGATATTGGTGTTGATCATAGAATAGATACAAATAGTTAGTCTCTTGGTCATAGACAACATACAAATCCACATAACGAACAACATTATATTGTCCAGTCACTGAAGTGTATTCGTGAGCATACCAATCAAATGTAGTTAGACTTGTAGCAAAATACTTTTCATCTTTTTCTTTTATATGGTTTTTAAAAAGATCTTTTGCTAACTGAATTTTATTGAATACATTAAAATCATTATATTTTGAATAATCAGTCTTAAATTGATCATTATAACCTAACTCATATTCTTGATTTAACTTAAGAACAATATAGGTGCTATAGGAATCAATACTACTAATTGATTCATATAACAAAACATCATACTCTTTAGGAAATTCTATATTAAACTTACTTTCATATTCAAGTAGTAATTTTTCCGCTTTTTTATGCGTGCAAGAAGTCAAAAGTAAAAGTGATATAATTAATAAAATAAAAATAGTTTGTTTTCTTTTCATGATTTTTCTCATCCCACGTTTCAAATATTTGTATAGATTTCATTGAATCTTGTGAAAAAGCAATGTTCTTATATACGCTTTATATAAATATACCATAAATTTCACTTTTTTCAAATAGAAATCATTAATGAATATCTTATAAAAAGAATTACTTCTGTTTTAATTAAAAGAGATTTGACCACAGTACCAAACATCTTTATTTTTTTATATCAGTTTAGAAAGTAGTCGGAGTACTGATCAAATACTCGTTTGTCTAATTCTATTAGATATGCCCTCCATAGGACTACATTTAGTGAAGATAGATTTAAAAGGGCTACAATTAAAAAATATTTACTAGACAAAATTTCTTTCAAAATGACCTCTCCTACCCTATCTGCGTACAAAAAAGGTATGAAACCATGTATCATACCTGTAGTGCTAATATGGAAGTAGACTCCAATTTTGATACAATGCGTACACTTCACTATTTTTCGAGATTTTGCGTACACCTAGTAGTTTTATTGATGTTTTGCGTACACCAAAAAGTCTTGCGTATACTAAATTTTGTTTTTTTTATGATGTTAGTTAGAATGTAGCTTAATCCCTAATTCGTTTTTCATATGTCGAAAAAAAATAGAAAAAACTACATTAGTTATCTCTATTTTTTTAAACATTTTTAAGCAACATCCATTACTATTACAACCACAATTTGATGAAGATTTTTTATCCTTATTTGTTTCTTTTATACCCAATATTATAAGTGCTGCTTGACGAATAGCTTTTACTGGAACATCTTCATATATATTTCCATCAAAAATTACAGATCTACAATATGTATCCTTACCAATCAAATCCGTACATGAATCACAGTAATTTTCAAGTACTCCTATATTTATAATCTCTTCTATTGGAACACCATTAAAAAGAATAATATTGGACAGTTGTACTTGAGTCGCATCTAATTTAGTATCAATAAATTCCACTTGAATATCTTTTGATTTTAAAGATCTGTTTAATCTTTTTATCTCATTAGTTAGATTTTCTCCAGTATCATAACAGCGATTGCATGTATCTCCATCTATATCAAGATGTTTCCATTCAATAATTAATTTTTTCGTAATTTCCACTCCTTTCAAATAAATTCAATTGTATTCATTTATTATATATCAAATTGTTAATTTTATAAAAAATATTTTAACAATTACTATTGCCTTAAAATAGAATTAATTCTTTCTTTAAGGTTTAATACTTTCTCTTCAATTATCTTTGCAGTCTTAATAAACTCTTCTTTTGAAAGTCCGCTAGGGTCATCCAAACCCCAATCCTCCCTATGACGGCTTGGTAACCAGGGGCAATCAACATTACACCCCATTGTAATAACGATATCTATCGTAGGTAATGTATCAATTAATTTAGAAGATTGGCTTTCCTCCATATCCACATTGTAGAGTTCTTTCATTATTTTGACCGCATCTTGGTTTATTTTATCTTTTGTTTCGGTTCCTGCAGAGTACGCCTCATAAACATCTCCAGCAAAAATCTTTGATATAGCTTCTGCCATTTGTGAACGACAAGAATTGTGAACACAAATAAAAGCGACTTTTGGTTTTTTCATATTATTTACTCCTTGATAGATTTATTCTTATATTTTCTAAATTGTTGTTTCTACAGGAAACCAATGTTTAGTTCTATTTGATATTTTCACCAATATTAACATAACCGGTACTTCAGTTAGTACACCAACTACAGTCGCAAGAACCGCAGGAGAATTAAGACCAAATAAAGCAATTGCAACAGCAACAGATAATTCAAAGAAGTTAGAAGCTCCTATCATCCCAGCGGGTGCTGATATATCATGAGGCAATTTTAACCACTTGCTTGCACCATATGCAAGAAAGAATATTAAAAATGTTTGAATTATTAACGGTACAGCAATCAATAAAATATGTGTAGGATTATTAACTATTACTTCGCCTTGAAACATAAATAATAGGATTAATGTTAAAAGAAGGCCTATAACTGTTGCATTATCAAATTTCTTAATAAATTTATTTTCAAAATGTTCAACACCCTTTTTCTTTACAACAAAGAACCTAGTTAGAAAACCACCTAAAAGCGGAACCACAACAAATATAAAAACCGATAATATTAATGTATCCCAAGGAACGGAAACATTACTTACCCCAAGTAATAGTTTCACAATTGGAATAAAAGCTACTAAAATTATAAGATCATTAGTGGCAACTTGAACTACGGTATAAGCAGGATTTCCTTTTGTAAGATGACTCCAGACAAATACCATAGCTGTACAAGGGGCTGCACCTAACAAAATTGCACCAGCTAGATACTCTGTAGCCAAATCAGGTGTAATAAATGTTTTAAAAATAACAAAGAAGAAAAAATAAGAAATAGCAAACATTGAAAATGGTTTTATCAACCAATTAGTAATCCATGTTACATATAAACCTTTTGGATTTTTTCTTACGTCTCTAATACTTTGGAAATCGACTTTCATCATCATTGGATAAATCATTATCCATATTAATATAGCTACTGGTATTGAAACTTTCGCATATTCAAATTTGTTTAAAAATTCAGGTATTACAGGAATAAGGTTTCCAATTAAAACACCTACAGCCATACAGATAATTACCCAAACTGTAAGATATTTTTGAAAAAAACTTATACCTTTGTTAGAATTTACTTGTTCCATATTTCACTCCTTAATTATGCCATGGAATAACTACAAAGTTCCCATTTGATATATTTTCTACTTTTTCTATCCATTCTTTTTCAGATTCAGCTTTTGCCATAAGAATTTTATTACTAACATTGGTTGCAAGCAAACTCTGATTTACTACCCACCATTTACTATGAATTTCTGCTCTTTGCAAATCTTCATATAGTCTCATGGCTTCAAATACAGGAGTTGCTTCAGCTAATGTAATAATAACTACTTCAGTTTCTTTTTCGTTTCTTAAGCGTGGAAGTAATTTATATACTGATTTAGGGATTTCCCCATTTGAACGATCAATCTCTTTACTATAACTTTGTGTAGAATCAAGTAGTAATAATGTATGACCTGTTGGAGCAGTGTCTATGACAACTACTTCATTATCAGCTTTTTCCACAATTTCAGCAAACGCTCTAAATACAGCAATTTCTTGTGTACATGGACTTCTCAAATCTTCTTCTATATATTTGACATCTTCTTCACTCATAGTTTCTCTAGCTTTTTCTAAAACCTCTTCTTGATATTCTTTTAATTCCTTCTTTTCATCAATATGAGACAATGTTAGGTTTGGCATTTCATAAGCAAAAAACTCAAGATGATTAGCAGGATCAGTTGTTGTAAGATGCACTTTTAACCCTTTTGCAACAAGTCCTTTTGCAATTTCAGATGCAACTGTTGTTTTACCTACTCCGCCTTTTCCCATCGTAAAGATAACTTTCTTTTCACTCTGATACAAGTCATCAATTAATACTTGTAAATTATTAAAAGTCTCTTTTTCTAAATTTTCTACATTAATTATGTCATCATTATAATTTAAGAACTCTCTTACTTTTTCTATTCCAGTAACATTATAGGATTTTAATGGAATATAGAAAGATTTATACTTTAATAAATTTTTTGGTATTTGAGATAATGATTCGTTTTGTAATCTTACCATCTTTTCAGAAATTTCATCATTTGATTCTTGAAGTAATCCATTTATAATTAAAACCTGATTTTTAATGCCTAAATCTGATAATTCTAAACTAGAACGATTTGCTTCTATAATTGGGGAAACTTGTGGTCTAGTAACAAGAACCATTGTTGTTAGTGCTTCATCTGAAAGGGTATCTACAGCTATTTTATACTGTTCTCTTTGGTCTGTTAGCCCTGATAACTGCCCTAAGCATGATGCACCTGTTGTATTTTCATCTAAGAAATTAGTCCATGCTGATGGCAATTCAAGCATCCTTAAAGTATGTCCTGTTGGAGCAGTATCAAATATAATATAATCGTATTTATTTTTTATTTCAATATCAGTAATCAATTTTGCAAATTCATTAAAAGATGCAATTTCAACAGTACAAGATCCTGATAATTGTTCTTCCATATTTTTTATAATATCTTCTGGTAACGTACCCCTAAATGGGCCAACTACTGACTCACGATATTCCTCTGCAGCTTTCATAGGGTCAACATTAATCACATTTAAATTAGGACTCTGTTCAATTTCAGTTACCTTGTTATTAAGTGAGGTTTCAAATACATCTTGTAAATTAGATGCTGGATCCGTACTTACTAATAATACTCTTTTCCCGTTATCAGCTAATGAAACTGCGATAGCACAAGATACTGAAGTTTTACCAACTCCACCTTTACCAGTAAAAAACAAATATTTTGTAAGATTGATATCTATTAAGTTAAACTTTTTATATTCTTTCATAATTAACAACACCCAGTATTTCCATTACAACAACTATATGGTTTTTTAATTTTTCTAGCTGATAGTTCAATACTACTAATACCAAGCCATTCAGAAAGTTCTTTGTTGGATGGATAGCTACCTGATTTTACAATTTCACCATTAAGAACCGTTATTGGTAATGCATTAACACCTGCACTTCTTAACAAATTATTTACTACTTTATTATTCACGTATTCTTTAGGCTCTTGCGATAAATTATATCGTTTCACGAAAACTCCCTTTTTATTTAAAACATTGATGGCAGTTGAAATACGTAATAATTCAGGGTCAATACTAGGTCCACAAACCCCTGTCGAACAGCATAAAGCTGGATCAAAAATTTCTAAATTAACCATTATTTCTCCTCCTTATATTAACAATGATCTCTTATATTAAGATTTATACTCTTACAAATACACTCTAACTTGCTTTCCGTTACCTTACCTAAAAAAGATAATAACGCTTCTGACTTTTCCTTATTAATCGAATATCTCATCCATGAGCCATCTTTAACTCCATTAATTAATCCACTTTCAGTTAATATTTTCATATGATAACTTAATGTTGACTGTGTAATGTGTAGAAATTCAAGAATATCACATGCACACATTTCACCACAAGATAAAATATCAATAATTTTCAGTCTAGTTTCATCAGAAATTGCTTTAATAATTGGTACAAACTCTAAATATGTATTAGCCATAAATTCACCTCCTTACATTATATGCATAAAGATATTCAATGTTATCAATATGCGATTATAATATCAAACATATCGATAGTTGTCAATGTGTATTGTCTTTAAGTTTCCCCATTTTGATTTTAAACTTCAAAAATCAACACTTTTGTGCTGATTTTTGTTAGTCTATACCAATAGAAAAAAAGACCAAAATATGGTATAATATATATAGATTGCAATACCACTTGTTTCTATAAATATATTATATCGAGGTCTTTCTATGATTAATTATAACACATTAAGTAAAAAAGTAAAAGCGAATTTATTAAGTTATTCAAATAAACTTACCCTAGGTTTATTTAGAACTGATATGAAGTTTGTTGCTCAGATGGTTTATGGTTTAACTGTTAGTAGTTCATCATACTTATCTGATATAGCAAGAAGTTTAAATGAATCAATTACTATCAAGAAATCTACCCGACTTTGCCACTTCATTATTCTTCCATATTGTTTAAAGCCTTATAAACTACATGAATTTGTAGTTTTTTTAAAATTTATAGTCTTTTTTGTTTTTGTAATGTAATAAACAATTTTTTGTTTTTTAGTGTTCTCATGATTTCCCCCTCCAAAATTTGTGTTATATTCTTTCAGTTATAAATTTGCCTTCAGCATCAACAGTTATGCTAAAATAAATAGGAACCGAGTTTTCGCTAACTTTAATTTCATCGTTTTGCAAAAATAACCCACCAAGATATCTTACTCTTACAATATTTAACCCTTGTGTTAGGCTTAAATCAGGGAAATAGACATCAAAGAAACAATCTGGCTCAGAGTAAAAATCTCTTATGACCATCACCTCAAAATCATCTTTTCCTGATTGCTTAATTTCGACTCCTACCCCCAAAATCCCCATACCATTAAGTAAAATTGAAGCCGCCTCGGGTTTACCTAGGAAATCTTCTGGACGTAATCTTAGTCTTGTACTATTTATCGAAATATCTTGGGGAGCATTTAATTGTATTGGATTTTCGCTTGATACTGCAATAGCATCATTTTTTTTGAATATGGTTTTTATTGCATTTGCTCCATGCCATGCTACTTGAATCCTAAGTTCATCTCCTAAAACCTTGAACGAAATAGACTTGCGAACATTTTTGCCTATATATGAGCCATCAACAAGAGCAAAATCAAATGTGTCCGATACTATATTTACAGCATTTATTTGACTTGGCGCAATGGTGTTACTTATTGTAATTGAATTGCCTTTAACAATTGCATAATTCCCATTGTTTCCTACTGCGAAATATGCTCCGTTTTTTACCAATTCTGACACAACCTCTCTCTCCTCAACTGCGTTAATTGCTGTCTTTGCCTCACTGATCGCCGCATCTACACCCTCCTTGCTCTTTGCCTCGCCTACCTCTTGCTTTCCGGTTTCAACGATGCCGCAAACTACCGTCCAGTTGTCCTCGCAATAGTTGTCTTTGCGCTCTTGTGCGTAGGTTTCAATGTCTGCCTTTCCTGCGGTCTTGTATACGTCTAAGGTGTCGTTATTGCAAGCCGTCAAGCCAAATACACCAAGTAAGAATACAACCATTACAATAAATGATATTTTTTTCATTTTTAAATCACCTCGTTTCTATTACTACTACTATCTAATGCATTTTCATATATGCTTGCCTTGCTATCATTTGGTGCCCAAAATTATTATCTTCATCTACATTATCACCTGCCTTAAAAAAAGGCTGAAACAACGAAGGTTCGTATAATAAAATGTCATTATCTATTGCTATTATTAACCCTAAATCCATTGCTTGCTGATAAATATCGTGATAATTCTCAACAAAAGTATCCATTGTTGATGCATCATCAAAAACATAACCTTGACTTTCTGCGTAATCTCTAAATGGTAATAAATTACTAAGGTCAAATCCTTGATAGGTGATTGAACTTGGGTATTCGCACAAATCAGAATTTGAGAATGCATATACTTGTGTTTTTGAATTTCCAATAAACACAGCACAAACTAATAAAACGCATGCTAAGATTACACTTGTAAATAAAACTTTTGCTCTTCTCATATTATTTTTCGCCTTTATAATCTGGGTTAATTTCCCAGCTATTATCAATTGCATGTAATGCTTCTACAAATTTTGTTAGCGTTATCGCCTCGTTTTCTCCTGTTATTAAATCAAATTTATAATATTCAAATCGAACAAACCGATTATCGAACCATGTCCAATCCGATAAACCAAAACTTTTGCTATCATTTATTTGAAAAAAGTAATATAAGCAATCCTCATACAAGAACGGCCAATAAAAAGCAACTCCTCTATTTTTATGTTGCTCTTTAACATCTACAAAATCCCCAATTTTCTCGTCTTGATCTGTTTGTCTGTAAATTGAAGACGCCCCAGTTTTAGGCCGAATTAAATAGTGTTTTTCACCAAAAAACCAAAAGAATACTTTCCTGTGTTTTCCTGGGATGTATTCATCTTCAAATTCTGGAAATTGCGTACTTAAATTAGGGAATTTAGCTTCTTCGTCACCTGAGTAATTGAAAGGATACCAGTTATAATCATCATCAATAAAGCCCTTAGGTGCTCCGCACCCTGCCAATAATCCTAAGCTTATGATTATTAATCCCCACATTGCTAAGTATTTAACCCATTTTTTAACCATACTTCTTACCTCCTCCTCTCGAAAAAGAAATGACCTTTCTATTTTAATATATGCTTGAATAAGCGCAAAAAACCCCCTTATTTCTAAGAGAGTTAAAGTTATAAGATTCTACAAAACTTTAGAAATAAACTAAAATGATTTTAAAAATAAGATATTATTTACACTTATATATTCTATCAAACAAATATAGTAAATGCAAACGTTTAATTATTTATTTTGACAAAGTTACATTGCTGTTATATCTATTCCATTATAGAATACAAACTTAATGCTTCCATCCTTTCCTACTATTGCTTTTTCAATCATCAATGTCCATAAGGATTCATCCCACTCTTCCACCATCAGTGGTTGCTTTTAAGATTTTCAATAAATACTTTCATTGCTTTATCCTTTGATATCCTTAACTGTTTATCTTGTTCTAGATCTTCAAGTTTCTTATATTCCTCTTCATATCTTTTGCTTATGTTTTCATACTTCTTTATGTACTCATCTTGCGACTGTGGAGTTGATGCATTTTCTTTTCAAGAAAATTAACTGTGAACTTCTTTTGAAGTAAAGCAGCGCCTTTGTACTTTTCATTGGTAAGAATACTATCTACAGTTGATTTTTGCCATTTGTCTTTTCCGCCTGGAGTCTTTATTTTATTTTCAGTAAGATAGTTTGCAATCCAGCTTGTAGTTTTACCTTTCATAAACTTTCGATATATTTCTCTTACAATTTCAGCTTCTTCTTCCATTATTTCAGGCTTACCATCAATACATTTTTAATATCCTAAAAAGTTCTTATAGGGTAAATGAACCTTTCCATCTGAGAATTGCTTCCTCTTCCCCCAAGTAACACTCTCAGAAATTGATCTAGACTCTTCTTGTGCAAGACTTGACATAATAGTGATAAGTAGTTCACCCTTACCATCAAAAGTATAAATATTTTCCTTTTCAAAATAGCACAGGGCTCCTGCTTTTTTAAGTTTACGGATTGTGACCAAACTATCTAAAGTATTTCGTGCGAATCTTGATATTGATTTTGTTACTATCAAGTCTATATTACCTTCTAAAGCATCACTTATCATTTTCTTAAAGCCTTAAAGTTTTTTAGTGTTAAGTTCCACTAATCCCTTTATCAGTATAAACATAGTTATTTAGAAATAATTAAAAAGTGGATTTTTTATAAGGAATAATTAAAAAGTGTGAGCATTTTAGGAGCATAATAAAAAAGTGGAACAAATCCTATGTTTAATTAAAAAGTGTTATCAAACTAGGGAATAATTAAAAGGTGCAAATAGGCAAAATAAAAAGACTCTAGCTATATGACTTAAATCACTCACTAGAGCCTTTCTACCCTTAAAATAGGGTATTTTAATCAGTTTTATGCTATTTTAGCCTTAATACAACCGAATTTATTGTATCAAAGTAATTGTTCTTTTATGAAAGAGAACTCCAATTTTAATACATTGCGTACACCTTGGAAATCACAAAAAGGTTACGTACACTTGAGAAAATTTTTGCGTACACCAAAAAGGCTTGCCTACACCTGAGAAAATTGTTGCATTCGCCTAAAAGGCTTGCGTACAGATAAATTTGCTTTAATGATTAGTGGTCACAACATGTATGAGAATGTTGTTCTAAATAGTCTATCATCTCATCAAAATCATAGTATACTCTATTTATTAAATTATCTATTGGCTGACCACAATAGATACAATATGCTTGTTGTCCTGGTGGAGCAAAACCAATACAAGGAGCTAATACAGTTCCACAAATACATGATGCAAAATGTCTTGGCATACCAAATGGTGAATCAAATGGTGTATAAGGTGGACCAGCTGTATGGGCAGCCTTACTTGTAACAGTTCTACATTTATTACATAAATAACCATGGAGTGCGTCGTTTAATTTTATCAAAATTGTCCCACTATTATGAGTACAAAGACTTCCATTTAAATAAACTGGATTACCAGACGAGTTCCAATTAACATCAAAGGTACTTGGAACACTTTCTCTTCCATTTATATATATTGGAATATTATTTGTATTACGTAAAGCATCTTTGCTAATATTGGTTACACTATAAGGAATGTGCAATTCATTCAAGTTAGTACACCCCTCAAAAGCGTAGGCACCAATGCTTGTAAGATTATTAGATAAAGTAATGGTTGTTAAACCTGTGCAATTTTTAAAAGCACTTGATCCTATACTTGTAACACTATCAGGGATTGAAATTTGGGTTATTTGATTTTGATTAGTAAATGCCGAGTTTCCAATTGCTACAACGTTCTGTTGTTCGGTGCTAACTTGAGGTGCAAATCTATCGGGCAAAACTAAGTTTGAATTATTCGGCATGGTGTAACCGTTTGTAAAACCATCAATGGAAATGCCGCCGCTTGCATTACTTGTCTTAAAAGCAATTGCAGAAATAGCCTTAAATGCGTTAAGACGACCTCCGCTTACACAGTTATTTGTAATAGAAGTGGAAACACCATCTGCTGCCTTGTCAACATTATTTAAAATAACGGCTTTTATTGTTTCAGCGGATAAAGTAGGATCAATAGATAACATCAAAGCGGCAACGCCTGCCACATGAGGTGCCGCAAGAGATGTACCAGATGCGGAAGAATATCCACCATTTTTATTAGCAGAGTAAATGTTTTCTCCGGGTGCAAAAAGATCTACCGATATTGCACCATAACAGCTGTTAGACAAACGGGAGTCACTTGATGTTGAAGCACCTACCGAAATGAGTCTTGGAAGATTAAAGTTCGCAGGATAAATATGATTAGTATCATTGTTCCAACCCTCGTTTCCAGCAGCAGCAACGAATAATCCAGGGTATCCCTGTATGGCAGTTTGCAATGTACTTCTATGTGTTGAAGTTGCCCATGAATCACTAGCCCTATAGCCCGTACTGCAATTGATAATGCGAATTTGGTTGTTTGTTGCAAAGGTGATGGCACGGTGTATGCTTGAAATTGCATTGGTTAATTGCGTTCCATTTGTTGCCGTATCAGGGTCATTGATTTTTAGCGAGGCCAGTCGAATATTTTGAGCAACACCTGTTATTCCTGGCACTCCGCTGTCTCTTTGAGCTCCTATTATACCTGCTACAAGTGTCCCGTGTCCCATTCCGCTAGCAGAATCCGTTGGATTGGGAGTCAATGTAGTACCCGTTGTAAAATCTGCACAAAGATTGGTTGCCAATCTTCCTTGCAAATCGGGATGTGTACCTTGTATACCTGAGTCCATTACGCCGACAACAACCGTATTTTTTCCGATGGACAAATCCCATGCATTTGGCAACGATATTTTTTGCACAGGCCATTGGAAATTGTAATATGTAGGAGTAGGAATGGGATTCGCAAAAAACTCTACAAAATAATCCGGGTTTGCCAAAAGCACATCTTCTCTTTTTTCAAGTTGCTTTATTGCCCGAAGCACATTTTCCTTGCCTGTTTCTCGTAGCTCCAAGCATAAAATCGTTCTAAATTCGTCAACATCAACAAGCATTTGATTTGACTGCCTTTCTTCAAGTCCACGCCAATTATGCGTTCGTTTAGCTTCTATTTGCTGCTTTATAATATCAGCAGTTGCTTTCGTCATATCTTCTACTGAAATACAACCGATATCTGAAAAATCTTCCAGTGTATACTGTTTATATTTCATCGTTGCGGTCTTATTTAACGCCACCAGCACTCTGTTATCTGCAAAATCATCTTCTAATGTAGCAGTACAATATGACTTTTCTTCGAAGCAGATCTCATTTCCCTCTGCATAAACAAAGGTTATTCAAAATTAAGTCCCCACCTAAACCTATGCTAAATGTCAACATTATTGTTAAACATATTATAAAAATTTTTCTCATTTTAAACCTCTCATCTTTGTACATGTTTTGTTTTATTGCTATGAATTTTATATATTTCTTCCAAATCGGCACGGGTTATATGTCCGTCTTCGTATAACTCTTTTAGTGGCATACCACAGTTTTCTTTTACCGCTAAAATCTCTAAAGTCCCTCTACTTTTGAAACTCAAATTATCTATTACCGTCTCCAACTCAAGACCAAAGCCCCATACTCTAAAATGAAAAATATGAAAACCGTTATATTGACCGTAGTAATAGTCGATCCACCAACTGCCTATATCTTCACGTGTGACTCCATTGCTTTGACCAAGGTCAAGATATAAATAACTCCAATTGATTATCTCTGACCTAATTTCATAATTAAGCCCATCATCTCGCTCCATCTCCACCTCGTCAATAGCGTTCTTTGTGTCATTAACTACAGTGTTTACATCTGTCTTACTCTCTGCAACATCTACGGTTTTCTTTCCCATTGTGACAATGTTACATACGATTGTCCAGTCATCTGAACTGAAGTCTCCTTTCCTTGCATCAGCATAATTTTGAATTGCTACCTTTGCATCTGTCTTATAACTCGCAAGGTCAATATCAGTCTTGCAAGCCGCAAGCGAAAATAGCATTACTAATGCTACACACACTTCTAAAATCTTTTTTATCATAAAAAAGTCCTCCTTTACAATATATTCGTGGTAATGCTTTTATTTTACCTCAACACAAGGTATATACTGTCTTTCCTTGATTATTTGTCTGTCTAAAGGATAACGAAAACCAATGTGGACATTGTGATTATATGTAGTAAAATTCCACAATCTCTCAGAATGAATAGTATTAAGTTCCCACTGTCCGAATTCTTGTATTGTTGGGTGTGAATAAAAAGGATCATTCTGTGTCCTTTCGGCCTTAAGTTATACTTTATGTAGTGGGTTAAATAATTCCGTTTTTCCAAATAAGAATTTGATAACCTTCTGAAAAACTAGATTTTTTTCCTTATCATACCATTTATTCCCATTTAACACAAGAGCTTAATAAAAATCAAAAGGTATTGACTGTAATGTTACAATAAAGACAAAAAAGGAGATTTTGAACTCCTTTATAGCATTGCATTTCTATTAATTTATTATTTGATTTCTTTATATTCTTTTAATGTTTTTTTCAAATCATTAACTGCGTTTGTATAATAATCTTGTATTAATTCTGATTGTTTTATAAAATCCTTTATCGGTTCAGGAAAGTTTCGTGTTGCATATTTTAAAGTTCCCAATTCTTTTAGTTTTATGTAATAATTTTCGATTTTTGGTAATTCTACATTTGAAGAATAAATATAATTAACCATGACTATAAATGGACTTTCTATAAATTGAATCATTAATCTAGCGATTATTTTATTAAATTGTTGTGCTTCCAATACTTGGAATCTCTCAGTAAATAGAGACATTATTCCATCAAAGTTAGTGTGACTGTAGTCGTTAAGCTTTTCTTTAATTTTTATGAGATATTCATTAAACCAATCAAACTCACTTTCTTTAATTTCCAACCCTTTTTCTTTAATTGCATTCATAATATTTTTAGGATTATGCTTTTCTTTTACGTACTTTTCAGCTGTCAGAACACCTTCAGATAGCCCTGCAACTACAATAAAATTTTCTTGAACTTGGCGTAATAGTGGAGCAATTAAATAACTATTATTATTTTCAATTTCTTCATGACATTTTTTTAATATTTTTAAACTCGCTAAAATAGTGGCATCTATTAAGAAGGATTCATCTGAATCCCATGTCTCCAATTTTTCTATATATTCAATCAAGGTCATAAGAGAATTCATAATACCACCTATAAATTTTTCTATTTTTCAGGATATTTTATTGCGTTTTTTTTTATTTTCTCAAGTATAATTTCGTTAATATTTAACTCTAATCTTTCAGCTAGAGTTATTGAGTAAATTAACACATCTGCAAGTTCCTCTTTTACCCTTTCGATATTTTGAGTTACATCACCCCATTGATATAACTCAAGTAACTCTGCTGCCTCTATGCTGATTGATTTTACTAAATTAGAAGGAGTATGATGAATGCTCCAATTTCTCTTTTCTCTAAACTCGATTATTTCTTTAGATGGTACATTATTATTCACAATTTTCATTTTAATAACCCTCATTAACTTCAGGATTAAACAATTGAATTTGTTGAACTTTTTGTTTTGCGACATTAGATTTCTGCTTTTCTAAATCAAATAGTTGCTTAGCAAGATACTCTACACATATTATATTTACTGCATTACCAAATTGTTTATATGCTTGTTTATCATTACTATTAGGCGTAAATTTGTCTGGAAAACTTTGTAGTCTTGCCGCTTCTCTTGGAGTTAATCTTCTTTTCAATCTTCCTATTATAGGTATTTGGACCATTGCAACTAAAGCTGGAAATGTATCTGGTCTTTTTACTCGTATTCCAGATGGCCTAAATTGGATTAATCCATCCCACAATGTAGTTATAGTTGTTCCTGCTTGCCACTCAAATTTACGATCAGTGGGTGTAAACTCATCAAGATTTTTGTACTTCATTAACCATGAATCAATGAAATCTTTATTATTACTATAAAGTTCTCTATTTTTTCTACAAAAATCTTGTTTCCATTTTGGAAATGAACTAATATCATATGTTTCTTTAAATTCACGATTCCATATAGGAAATCCAATTATTTTTTCTTTAATTCCCGAATAAAACTCATCCCATGCATTTAGTACCATTGTCTCGTATTCATTAATATAATACTTTTTATCGACATTTCCACATTCAAGAATATTTGAATTATAAATTGATAGATCCTGTTTCTTTCCATTAGGTAATTCAACATCTATACTCTTAACACCCAAATCTTTTCTAACTCCTAATATATATACTCTCTCTCTTAACTGTGGAATTCCAAGTTGATGAGGGCTCATAATTATTGGTATAGTGTTTACAGTGTAACCTATTTTATCTAATGTATTAATTATCACTTTATAAGTATTTCCTTTATCATGACCCACTAAATTTCTAACATTTTCCAAAATTAAATATTCAGGTTTATTAACTTGTAATAATCTTACAATTTCAAAGAATAAAGTTCCTTTAATTTCATCAGTAAAACCAAGTTGAGATCCTGCTTTTGAGAAAGGTTGACACGGAAATCCAGCACATAGAACATTGTATGACTCGATGTCTAGTGGATTAATAATTAAAAACCATAATAGTATTACACTAAGCCCATAGAAACCATATTCTAAATATTGACTAATGCTTCTTAATCTTTCACCAACTGATATGACACTACTAACAATAATTAGTAAAAAAACTATACTAACTCCAATACCAATTAATATCCAAAATTTATTTCTTTTTTTCATATATTCACCCCTTGTTTAATACATTATAGTACTAAATATAAAAATAATCAAACTAAAAATGAAAAAGGTTATGCTACATGAGCATAACCTTTAGTGTTTGGTTTATTGTGGTTGATTAATAAATTGATTCATCAACAAATTAAATTGATCCATTATAGTAACTAACATTGCTTCATCTTCTCTATACAATTCAATTTGTCCTAATACCATTTCATAACTTTGATCAATTTGTTCAAGTATATTAATATCAGTATTTGCTTCTATAGCTAATTCATACATGTTTCTACAACTATTAAAAGTATTATGATAAGTATTTGTTTCCATATATATTTGATATTTATAATCTTTAAACAAACTTGAAAGATTACTTAAACCTTCCATATATTGTTCCGATAGATAGAAGCTAGCTTTAAACTCTTCAGTTTTCATTGAAATTGTTAGATTATTATATGGATAGATGTACTCAACTCCATTCTCATAAATTCTAAAACGAATCTTATCACTATTAAACACATGAATATCTTTATACACAAATCCATTAATTTCAGGAACATAAGTGAAACTAAAATCTTGGTAATCTGCTGAAGGAATCCAAATGTTTACTCCATCTATCATCTCATATTTACCAACCTCTAAATATACTTCCATATTAGTAATTGGATTAATATATTGATTAATAAGCTCTTGGTATAAATATGTTAAGTTGTTTAGCGCTTCATAGTCATCTTTGTAATAATCAATGTCTATAACATATTGTAATAATTCTTCATATAAGTAAAATAATACTTCTTCATCATTAATGCTTTCTTTTGCATTTTCATATGTTGAGAATAAACCATTAAATACAAATTGAGTTTCTGTCATATTGATATATACTTCAAAATCATGTTGATTCCAAACATCTGATAGATTAAACACGAAGTTACCCTCTCCAGGATAACCGAAGTATAAATCAAACTTACTTTGCTCACCGTTTAATCTAAATCCCGTACCCTCTGGAAAATATCTAAAGCCATTCTCATCATTAATAACTAATCTAATTGTTTGATAATTTGTTAAATGGAAATTAGAGTATTTATATACACCAAGTTCTTGATCAAACTCTAGTGGATAATTTGTATAATCCTCTAATGTAATCCATTCAAGAATTCCATTAATATCTTCAAAAACCCCGACTTCAATATATACATCAGAAGTATGTATTAGTGAATTAACTGCTTCATTAAATAGTTTTTTAATGTTTTCAAGTTGTACTATATCTAAAGCATTAAGAGAAATATCTATTTTAGCGTCTAAATATAGAGTTTCAAGTTCATCTAATATTGTTTCATCTGTCACATTACTAATCGCTTGATAATAAGTATAAGCTATATCATTAAATATTTCTTGTTCAGGAGTAATAAGAGCTTTAAATGGATAAGTATATTCTTGGAATAATTGTCTTAAATCAAATGCACCCTCAATAACCTTTCTTGAGTAATATATATCAAAACGAAATTCTTGTTGACCCATTGTTAAAGCAGCAGGCTTTTCTGGGAATCTAGTAACTTGTCCTTCATAAACCATAACAAATTTAATACCTGACTTGTCAACGATATGCACATTTTCATAATAATAAGCATCAATTTCACTATTGTAAACCAAAGGATAATCTAAATAGTCAACATTGGGAACCCATATTCTTTCTTCTCCAATTGTTTCAAAAGCACCAATTTCTAAATATAGTTCTAATCCTTCAGCATAAGTTCTATTTGTTATTGCTTTAAGTGTGGATTCCTTAAGTTGTAATTCATGATAGTAGTTAATTGTTCCTTCTAGGATTATCTCATCACCTACAACTGGTTTATCTGGAATGTCTTTATACATCTGGCCATTTTCACCAAATAGACCATAAACATATAACATGTCCCCATTATCATTTGTAAGGTACATATTTCCATATTCTTCATTTACCACTTCAGCAATTGTACCTTTAAATGTGTACAATCCAGGTAATGATGCATTTTGAATACCTTGAAAATATAATATATCTCCTAAATTATATATTTCCCAAAGTTGATAAACAATTTTGTTTTGAATGAATATATATTCACTTGATAATTGACTTAACCCTGCTTCATATATAACTTGAACTTGAATTATATGCTCTCCCTCAGGATAGTAGCGCATATGATACTCAGAATAATCTGTAAAATGTTTTTCACCATTAACATAAACATAATATCCTAATGCATTATAAACTTGTTCCCAAGATACATATTCAACATCGATATAAACTTCTTCTACTATAGGAAGTTCAAGATTAGGATTAACTAAAGTAGCTTCTTTTAAGTAAACAAATCCCATTTCACCATCTAATGAACCAACTATGTGCCCAAAGAATTCCGCTCTTTGATCAAGCAAAGTTGTAAAATCAAAATCTTCAGGATTTCTAATCTCAATATATCTAGTACCGTGATACATAGGAACTTCAATTAACCAATTGCCATTTATATAAACAAGAGATGCTTCGAATCTTGTTAAATTAAGATCACCATTATAGTAATAATTATAATCCATTAATTCAATGATATTAAGTTGAATAGGTAAATCTTCAAATGGTTGACCAATTTCAATAAGTGTAATATATAAAATCTCTTCAACAAGATATTCATTATTATTATCAATATCGATATTTCCAATTAGATGGATTAAATCACCTATAGAAACTAAATCTGCAATTTTTGCTGTTAATCTATAACCATTACTTTCAAGAATTGCAACATCATTATAAATGTCTATAATAACAGCTTCAATCGAAATTGTTCTATGTTGAGCATATATGTATTTATACATATCAAATACAACATATTCACCAGTTTCATCTTTTAGGAATATATCTTTTGTAAGAATATTTCCATTAATACTCATTGTTTCATTTTGAGGATCAAATACAAGATTATATAATGTTTCTTCATCATCATCAGAAATTGCTTCAAACTTACTAATGTAATTAAAATATACACTTGTTACATATTCATTCTCAACATAAACATCCATTGCAAAACCATCACCATAGCCTATATAAACTGATACATATTGATCATAATAATAACCAGAGTAATATCCTTTATAACTATCAAATGAAACAATCTCTCCATGATAATCAAATAAACTAGAAGACTCTAAATTCTCATCAACGTAGAATAAGAACCCGCCAAAATCAACTTGCGTAGACCCTTCTGTGTTAACTTCAACATATCCACTTGAAGGATAGTATGTATAAGTTCCATCATCATTATGCTTGAAGTATCTAAGTTCCATACTCATACCTTCAAAATACATATTGAATTCTCCATAAACGCCTTCTTTGACTTCGTTTAGGCGATATCTCATATATCCATCAAATCCAAAATCATAGTCATCTAGAACTCTAAATTCTATACCATAGAAAATATCAAATGATTCTTCAAACGTATTAGGAATCAAATATGCTCTCCAATTATAACTTTGAGTATTATAATCAGAAATAACTAAAGTATAGTAACCTCTTTTTCCTACATGATTTAAGAAATCTTCCTTAAATTCATCTCCAACAGCTGTATATTCGCTACCGAATCTAAGTTCAATTGCTCCTTGTAAACTATCATCAATAATGAAGTATTTACCTTCTCTTTCTCCAATAGTTCCAAGAACTTTAACTAGTTGACCAGCATTTCTTAAGTTCCAATGATCTTTTTCCAATATATCATATAATGATAATGTTAAGACATTACTGAAATCTAAAACCTCATAATCAACTACATGTTCTATAATCTCAATATCAATTAGTTCTGGTTTATTGTAATATATAGTGTATGTTCCTTTTACTCTAATAAAGTCTCCTAGACCTAATTCAGAATAGTTTAAGTCACCATAAATATAAATTAAATCACCGTTATTATCTTTAATATACATTCCATTAATTAATCCATCATTTGGATTATGAGTATATGTTGTAATAACACCACTAGTTTTAACTAAAACCCCATCAGGGAAACTAACAATTTCACTAATAGTTCTTTCAATTTCATCTGTTTGAATAAACTTAGGATATAAGTTTATACTCTGTCTTATTGGTGTTCCCTCAATATATTGATTAATTAACTCTGGTTCTAAATACCAACCTACTAGTGTAAGATTACCCACATTATAGAAAGGCAAATCATAGAGCGCTTGACCATCTTCAATCATTTCTTTGTTCATTAAATTACCCAACTCATCATAGAACTTAACCATGTAACCATTATAATTCTCAAATGAGTGTGGAATTGTATATGCTCTCCAAACATTATTAGTTGTATGATAGTCTGCTAAAATTACTGTATAAAAACCAGTTTGACCTAAGTAATGCATAAAGTCTTCATTAATTATATCATTTTGATATGTGTAGGTACTTCCTTGTCTTAAAAGAATACGATAACCTTCTTCATCTTCAATATAGAAATTATCACCTTCAAGAATAATAGTACCAAAAACAGTATATAAATTACCATAGTAATATAAGTGATTAGGATCCATATTATAAATTTCACTGATAGATATTTCGTGACGATAGTAATATGGATTATTGTTTTCATTTACATGTTCAATTATATTAACATTTATTATCTCTGGTTGTTTATAGTATAAAGTATATGTACCTTTTAACTTAATATAATCACCAACATGAATCTCAGTCATCGTACTTGATTGGTATATATATATTGGTTTTCCTTCATAATCTTGAAGATAATAACCAGATATATCATTGAGGTTATTTTGAACAACATAATAAACATAACCCTCAAGTATAACCTCACTATTAACTGGCATTCCTAATATTTGGTTTACTGTCAATACTTCTTCTTGATTAAACATTGCATAGACATCCATGCTTTCAGTAATGTTTGTTAAATCATGATTCCATCCAGTAAACACAAATCCCTCAGGAGTGTATGGGGCTGGTGGGTTAATTGATGAACCTTTATCAATTTGGGTTTCATAATATAAATCACCATAAAAATCAAAGAACCTTACTGTTACTTTTTCAACATTAGGCTCAAGGGATCTTATCCCTGCAGCAACCAACCTTAAAATTGTTGCATCGATAATGTTAACAACACCATCAAAGTTGACATCAGCAATTGATAATTGAACATCATCAAGTGTAGATAATCCTGCTAAATGCATTTGAACATAAGTAGCATCAAATACAGTAATAGCACCATCAAAATCCAGATCTCCAAGTTTCTTTAAAGATACACTACTATAATTAAAATTATAATTAGGTATATCAATTAATTGATAGTCATTTGTTAGTTCACCAAATTTATGTAAGTATTCAGAATCAATATTTAAAATATTATAACTTCCTTGGTTTAATGAACTTTTAACTTTAAAATGTAGCGCTATAATACTTGAACCTGATTGTAATCTTTTTGTTAAATCTACTGTTGTAAAATTAAGAATAATTTTACCTGGATTAGTATCATTAACAATTAGATCATTTCCTAAGTCATCATAACCTTCATATTGAAAATTAGATAAATCATAGAATAACGAAAACTGCAAGCTTGCAATATCAGTTCCTTCAATAATTTTAATAGGATAACTAAATGTTCCAGTAGAAGGAGCGTTTACTTCTACATCATTTCCAACTAAAACACTTCTGGTGTCAACGGCTTTTATTGTTTTAGCACTAAAAAATGAGAATGTGAAAAGCGATACTAGTAAAACAATAAAAATTTTAAAATAATTAATTTTTCCTTTCATTTTTTTCTCCTTATATATCTTTATTCAACTTTAATAATTCCATTAATAACCTTGAAGTTAACCAATACCACATCATAAGTAGAGGTAACTTTAGATATATCTACTTGATATGGACTAATAATTAATTCAACAGCTTCAGTTGCTAAAACTTGAAACTCTAGTGTTAATAATATAGTTTCAACATCAACATTATTAACACTAGCATAATTAAATCTAATTTCATTAGGTAGGCTTGTGTTTACTATGTCAGTTTTAGGTCCCTTTGTATAACTTAGCAAATTAAGTGAAGTTGAATCATATACAAGTCTAATATCATAACTAGAAAAATCAACTATTCCTTGTATTGTTATATTCATTGTAAATGTAGAACCTATACTTACAGTTTTAGAATCAATGTTAATAGTATTTTCTGAAACGCTAATTTCTTCAAAAATTGCATTAATAATTATATTATTCTGTATATTAGTAAATGGAGCATCCCATCCAACGAAAACATAACCTTCTTTAATTGGATCATTCGGAGAAGTAGCACTAAATCCTTCTACTACTGTTTCTTCTTTTACTAATACACCATCAACATAGAACTTAACAGTAAATTCATCAAGAACTATTGGTTCTGTATCAATAATAACATTGCCGTTATTCATATTATATTCAACTGCTAGTGAATCATAATCTTCTGTAATATACGCCATAGTTACTTCTTTAAAAGTAATACTTGAAGTGTTAGACACTGTGCCTATTACTTTAAAGTTTATTTCAACAAGTATTTGAGGATTCTCAATATTCTTGATACTGGCATAATTGAAGGCAATTTCTCCATCTTCAACAACATTAAATACTTGCATGTTTTCTCCTGCATTATGGCTTACATATTGTAATTCTAAAGAATTGTATAATATTCTAATATCGTAGCTAGAGAAAAATACATTACCATCAATCCATATAGGTATTGATATGATATCATTAGGTTTCCCAGTTGTACCAATGATTGATAATTTATTTGTTTGAATGATTTCTTCAAATACAGCATTTACTTCTAAGTTACTTGTTACATTTGTGAAGGCTTTATCCCATTCTTTAAAGGTATATCCTTCTTTGGTTGGGTTTGCAGGTGCTGTTGCACCTTCTCCATGATTAACTGTTACTGTTGTAATAGTTTCTGTTCCATTTTTAAATGTAACTGTATAAGTATTTACATCAAACAACGCATTTACTTCTAAATTACTTGTTACATTTGTGAAGGCTTTATCCCATTCTTTAAAGGTATGTCCTTCTTTGGTTGGGTTTGCAGGTGCTGTTGCACCTTCTCCATGATTAACTGTTACTGTTGTAATAGTCTCTGTTCCATTTTTAAATGTAACTGTATAAGTATTTACATCAAACAACGCATTTACTTCTAAATTACTTGTTACATTTGTGAAGGCTTTATCCCATTCTTTAAAGGTATATCCTTCTTTGGTTGGGT
>Ga0265293_10004889_pt1 | contig 23039 bp, 19 predicted proteins | sample Munlanlewell138R_FD_192505 | JGI IMG/M metagenome (GOLD analysis project Ga0265293, IMG submission 192505) | Leachate microbial communities from a municipal landfill in Southern Ontario, Canada - Leachate well 138R | ecosystem: Engineered > Solid waste > Landfill > Unclassified | place: Canada... | reverse complement strand
ACAGGGTGGATTTGGAGAGATTCTGCGAGGCGGTGGCCGCTGCACGGTCGTTGCCGACGATTGAACGGTTCGCGGGGAGGAAATGCCTGCCCGCTTGTGCATATAGTGAATGACGAGCCTGGAACGGCAGGCTGAGGAGAAGATCATGAGCGGCAATTTTGATGACCTGAAGCGGCGCATGGACGGCGCGATCAACGCATTCAAGCAGGATCTGGCTTCCCTGCGCACCGGGCGCGCTTCCTCGAACCTGCTCGATGCGATTCAGGTTCAGGCCTATGGCTCGGCCATGCCTATCAATCAGGTGGCTACCGTCGCCGTTCCCGAGCCCCGTATGATTTCAGTCTCCGTGTGGGACAAGTCGATGGTCGGCGCGGTGGATCGCGCGATTCGTGAGGCCAATCTCGGTTTCAATCCGATCGTTGATGGCAACAATCTGCGTATTCCGCTGCCGGAGCTCAACGAGCAGCGCCGCAAGGAGCTGGTCAAGATCTCTCACACCTATGCCGAGAACGCGCGCGTTGCCGCGCGCCATGTTCGCCGGGACGGCATGGATGCCCTGAAAAAGGCTGAAAAGGACGGGGATATCAGCGAGGATGATCAGCGCAAGCAGTCGGATCAGGTTCAGAAGCTGACCGACGAAACTATTTCCTCCATCGACAGCCTTCTGGCCGAGAAGGAAACGGAGATCATGCAGGTTTAATCCTGGCTTGCGATCTGTTGCATCAGCCGGCCTGAAGGCGGACGAATGACAAGCCCAACGCATGTTGCAATCATTATGGACGGAAATGGGCGCTGGGCGAAATCCCGGGGCCTGCCGCGCGTTGCCGGCCACCGGGCCGGTGTCGAGGCCCTGCGCAACCTTGTCCGGGCCATGCCGGATTTCGGCATCTCCGTCCTGACCGTCTACGCATTCTCCTCCGAAAACTGGTCGAGGCCCAAGTCCGAAGTTACGGATCTCATGGGCTTGCTGAAGCTGTTCATCCGTCGCGATCTGGCCGAGCTTCACAGAAACGGCGTTCGGGTGCGGATCATTGGAGACCGTGCAACCCTCCAGCCCGACATAGGCGGCCTGCTGGAAGAGGCTGAAAACCTTACGCGCGGGAACACCAATCTCACGCTGGTCATCGCCTTCAACTATGGCAGCCGCGACGAGATCGTGCGCGCGGCGCGCAAGCTGGCGGAAGCTGCCGTTCGTGGAGAAATTCTGCCTCAGCAGATCGAAATGGACGACATCACCCGGTCGCTCGACACGGCCGACATTCCTGATCCGGACCTCGTGATCCGCACCAGCGGGGAGTTGCGCCTGTCCAATTTTCTCCTTTGGCAGGCGGCCTACAGCGAGCTTGTATTCGTTCCGTGTTACTGGCCGGATTTCGGCAGCGATCATCTGGCGGAAGCATTGCGTGATTATGCGGGACGCGAGCGCCGGTTCGGCGGGCTTTCGCCTGAGGAGGCCGTAGCGCCGGCAATCGTGCGATGAGCAACCTTCAGCTGAGAATCATATCGGGCGTCATTCTTGCCGCCATTGTCCTCACGCTCACCTGGCTGGGCGGTGTGCCGTTCCGCTTTCTGGCTGTCCTCATTGCAGGGGCGGTTTTCTACGAGTGGACGCGGATGACGCGTCAGGCTCCCGCCCGGGGGCTGGAACTGCTTCCCGAATCTCTGATGGCTGTGCTGCTGGTGGCGCTGGCGCTCGGCGTGCCCGCATTGACCTTTCTGGCGCTGACGCTCGCCGGTGTGGTCATTCTTATCGCTTTCGGGGTGGCTCGCGGCATAGGTCAGTGGGACGCTGCGGGGCTGGCCTATGCGTCGCTGTCCGGTTTTGCGCTGGCTTATATTCGTGGTGCCGATCACGCTGGTTTTCTGGCAATCCTGTTTTTGTTCGCCGTCGTCTGGACCACCGACACGCTGGCCTATTTTGTTGGCCGCGCGGTTGGCGGGCCAAAGCTTGCTCCTGCCATTTCGCCAGGCAAGACGTGGAGCGGTGCCATTGGCGGCACTGTCGCCGGCGTGGTGGCGGGCGTTCTGGTCGTTACTTTGGCCGGAACGGGCAATCAGGGGCTCGCGGGACTTGCCGCCTTGCTGCTTTCGATCGTGTCGCAGATTGGCGACCTGTTCGAATCGTGGGTAAAACGGCAGCACGGCGCGAAGGACTCCAGCCAGCTCATTCCGGGGCATGGCGGCGTGATGGACCGGGTTGACGGACTTGTCGTGGCGGCACTTGCGCTTTACGTCATCGGCAGTCTGGCCGCTTCCCCCGACAATCCGGCACAGGGTCTGTTTGGAGGGTAGGTGGCCTGATGATGGCGATCCGTGAGGGATCAGCCGGCTTTGGCGCATCAGCCGCAGCAGCGGTTCATTTCTTCCCGAGATGAACCGGCGAATCGAGGACTTGATTTGAACGACATCTGGCAGGCGCTGTTCAGCACCGAAGGTATATTGCTCGGCACTCTGGTGCCGTTTCTTTTCGTGCTGACCGTGGTCGTGTTCGTTCACGAGATGGGACACTACCTCGTTGGCCGCGCCTGCGGCATCGGCGTGCAGGCCTTTTCCATCGGCTTCGGGCCGGAGCTCGTGGGTTTCAATGATCGGCGCGGCACCCGCTGGAAGCTGTGCGCCATACCGCTTGGCGGTTATGTGAAATTCGCGGGCGACATGAATGTCACCTCCAGCCCTGTGGGCGATGATGCGGGCCCGGCGCTGAGCGAAGCTGAACGTCGCGTCGCGTTTCATACGCAGCCGGTCTGGAAGCGGGCGGCCACCGTCTTTGCCGGTCCGCTTTTCAATTTCCTGCTCACCATCGCCGTGTTTGCGGTGATGTTTTCGATCCATGGCCGTTATGTCGCCGAGCCGATGGTCGCCACCGTCAACGCGGGCAGCCCCGCGGAAGAAGCCGGCATCATGCCTGGCGACCGCTTCGTCAGCGTAAACGGCGAGAAGGTGGAAACCTTCGCGGACGTGCAGCGGCTGGTTTCGGGCCGGGCAGGCGATGCGCTTACCTTTGTCATGCTGCGGGAGGGGCGCGAGGTCAGCCTGACCGCGACGCCGCAGCCGATGGAGCAGGAAGATGCACTGGGCAACAAGATCAAGGTTGCCGTCATCGGCGTGGTCAACAATCAGGAGCTCGGCCAGCCGCGGCTGATCACCTACACGCCTGTCGAGGCTCTTTCAGCCGCCGTGACGGAAACCGGCCACATCATCGAGCGTACCGGCCAGTTCATGAAGCGATTCGCGTTCGGTCGGGAGGATAAGTGCCAGCTCGGTGGGCCGGTAAAGATTGCCGGCATGTCGGCGCAGGCCGCCAAACTGGGCTTCGACTGGCTTGTGCAGCTCGTGGCGCTGCTTTCCGTGGGGATAGGCATCCTGAATCTTTTGCCGATTCCGCCACTCGATGGTGGACATCTGCTTTTCTATGCTATGGAGGTCGTTCTGCGGCGGCCCGTGACAGAACGCACGATGGAAGCCGTATACAAGGTTGGCATGTTCATGGTTCTCGGCTTCATGGGATTCGTGTTCTGGAACGACCTGTTTGGCTGTTGAAATCATGAACGAATCCTGATCAGGGAGCGAGGTCGTTGATAAGGCGTTTACCATGGCCCGGAATATGCGTGACGCGAAAGCAACGCCGGCCGGCCAAGTAAACACTAATTAACCAGAAGCCTTGCGTGTAGGGAAAATCCGGTTAATACGGTATGGGAATTTTGGCCGAGTGTCTGGTTTCTCGCCGTGGAATACGAGAAGGTTATATAGCCCGATGAAGGCAGCATCCAAGTTTCTGAGCGCCGCTTCCGCGGCGGCATTGTCCGCCGCGCTGGTCGTTCCGGGCGCGTTCACGGTACAGTTGGTGTCAGTGTCTGCCGCTGAGGCTGCTGTGGTCAGCCGCATCGAGGTTCGCGGAAATTCGCGCATCGATGCCGAGACTGTCCGCAACCAGATCGCGATCAAGCCCGGCCGCGCTTTCTCCAGCGCCGATGTGGACAATGCGGTGAAGACGCTGTTCGCCACGGGCATGTTCTCGGACGTGCGCATCAATCAGGTTGGCTCTTCTCTGGTCGTGACGGTGTCTGAGTACCAGATCGTCAATCAGGTGATGTTCCAGGGCAACAAGAAGGTTAAGGACGCCCAGCTTTCGGGCGCCGTGCAGCTGAAGCCGCGCAGCCCCTATTCGCAGGCGGCCGCCGATGCGGATATCGAAGCCATCAAGGATGCCTATCGTCGCGTCGGCCGTGAGGATGCGGCTGTCACCTCACAGGTGGTCGATCTCGGCAACAATCGCGTCAATGTCATCTTCAATGTGGTTGAAGGCGGGCGCACCAAGATTGCTGCGGTGAATTTTGTCGGCAATCAGGCATTCAGCAGCCGCCGTCTGGCCGATGTCGTCAACACCAAGCGCTCCAACTTCATGTCTTTCCTGCTGCGGGACGACGTCTACAGCGACGACAAGCTGCGCGCTGACGAAGAACTGCTGCGCCGCTTCTACTACAATCGCGGCTATGCCGATTTTCAGGTCGTGTCGTCCTTTGGCGAGCTGGATGAAGCCACCAATCAGTACACGGTCACCATCACCGTCGACGAAGGCCCTCGCTACACCTTTGGTGATGTGAGCGTCGACAGCTCGATCGGTGAGATCGACCCGAATTCGCTCCAGTCTCTGGTTCAGACCCGCTCGGGCGCCGTTTACAGCGCCAAGGCAGTTGAGGACGCGCTGATTGCACTGACGGAGCGTGTTGCCGAGCGCGGCTATGCCTTCGCGCAGGTGACGCCGCGTGGCGACCGCAATTTCGAGAACCGCACCATTTCGGTGGTCTATACTGTCGATCAGGGCGCCAAGGCTTATATCGAGCGGATCGAGATCCGTGGAAACAGCCGTACGCGTGACTATGTGATCCGTCGCGAGTTTGACCTGAGCGAGGGTGATGCCTTCAACCAGGTGCTCGTGCAGCGTGCGAAGAAGCGCATCGAGGCTCTTGATTACTTCGAGCGCGTCGAGATTTCGACGGCGCCGGGTTCCGAGCCGGATCAGGTCGTTCTGGTTCTCGATGTGGTCGAGAAGTCCACCGGTGAGTTCTCCATCGGTGCCGGTTACTCGACCGGTGGCGACACTCCCGGTGCATCGGTGCAGGGTTCCGTGACCGAGCGTAATTTCCTCGGCCGTGGCCAGTATATCCGCCTGTCGGCGGGCGGCGGCAAGGACTCGCGCGACTTCATGGTCTCGTTCACCGAGCCATACTTCCTCGGTCGCCGCATTGCCGCTGGTTTCGATGTCTTCAAGTCGACGCGCGAGTACAAGCGCTATGACAGCGAAGTGACCGGCGCAACCGTCCGCTTCGGTCTGCCGATCACCGAAAACATCACGACGCAGCTTGCTTATAACTACTCGCAGGAAAAGTATAAGTATAATAAGAATTGTGTCGATGTAACAGGAGCGTACGTAGACGCTACTTGCGGGACTCTTCCAAAGCCTATTCATGATGCCATCAAGGACGGTACTTGGGAAAAGTCATCCCTGAGTGCCAATCTAGTGTATAACACTATCGATGACATGAAGAATCCGCATTATGGCATTTTCGCTAATGTTGGCGCCGAAGTTGCTGGCCTTGGTGGTGACGCGAAGTTTGTCAAGTTTACTGCGCGCGGGTCTGTGTATCATACGCTTTCCGAGGAAATGGACATTGTCGGCTTGCTCACTGCCGGTGCCGGCCATGTGGAAAGCTATGGCAGCAAGGAATTGCGCGTATTCGATCACTTCAAGAGCAATGATCGGATCATTCGTGGCTTTGACTACAATGGCATTGGTCCATACGAAAAGGGTGTGGATTATGACGGCCATCTTGGCGGCACCACATACTTCCATGCATCTGCCGAGGCGCAGTTCCCGCTGCCAGCTATTCCGGAAAGCTTTGGTCTGCGCGGCGCAGTGTTTGCGGACGCTGCCACGCTCTATGGTAACAAGACGAGTGCAAACCTTGTTTCCACAGACATGAAGTGGCGTGCCTCTGTCGGTGTGGGCCTGATGTGGGCTTCGCCTTTCGGTCCGCTGCGTATCGATTACGCGGTTCCTGTGGCCAAGGAATCGACCGACAAGGTGCAGGAGTTCAACTTCGGCATGTCGACACGCTTCTAAAACAGCGGATAACGGCGGCTCCGGGCGATCGCGCCCGGGCCGAACTGTCCGGGCAAACAGGATAATTGCTCTCGAATGACCGATCCGGTGTTTTTCGTGCCCTCACGCCATTATACGGCGGGTGAGGTGGCCACTCTTACCGGATCGACGCTGGTGAATCCGGCCTATTCCGACACGGTTATCGAAACCATCGCCTCAGCCCTCGAAGGCGGAGACCATGCGCTGGTGTTCGTCGACGGCAAGCGCAACGAAGCGCTGATGGCGAACCTGCACGCCGCTGCCGTTCTCTGCCCCGTCGAACTGGCCGACAAGGCGCCGACAGGCGTGGCCGTTCTCGTCAACCCGCGTGCGCAGCAGGCTTTTGCCCATATCGGGCGGCTGATGTTTCCCGCTGCTGCAACACCCGTTCCGTCTACGTCAGAGCAGGGTGTGTCGCCGCAGGCGCATGTGGACCCTACAGCCGCTATCGAGCCGGGTGCAATCGTTGAGGCGGGGGCGGTCGTCGGGCCCGGCGTTGCAATCGGGTCGGGTACTGTCATTGCCCCTAACGCGGTGATCGGCGCCTCCTGCCGGATCGGCCGCAACAGCTATATCGGCCCGAATGTGGCCGTTCAGTATGCCCTGATCGGCGACCGCGTCATCATCCATGGTGGCGCGCGCATCGGGCAGGACGGCTTTGGCTTCGTTCCCGGCGCGAAGGGCCCGGAACGCATGCCGCAGATCGGACGGGTCGTTATTCAGGACGATGTCGAGGTCGGTTCCAACACGACGGTGGATCGTGGCGCCATGGCCGATACGATTATCGGTGAGGGGACGAAAATCGACAATCTCGTGCAGATCGCCCACAATGTACGCATCGGGCGAGGCTGTGTGATTGCCGGCCAGTGCGGCATTTCCGGATCGGTCACTTTGGGCGATTTCGTCATGCTGGGTGGCCGCGTTGGCATTGCGGACCACATCAGCGTAGGTGACCGGGTGCAGGTCGCCGCGTCCTCGGGTCTGATGTATGATATTCCCGCAGGAGAGCGCTGGGCAGGTATGCCGGCACAGCCGATGCGGGATTTCTTCCGTGAATTGTCGGCCATCCGTGCATTCACCAAGTCATCTAAAGGGGAAAAGAATGGCTGACGTTGCCGGCTCCGTGCTTGAGGCCGTTGATATTCAGGAACTGCTCAAGCTCCTGCCGCATCGCTATCCGTTCCTGATGATCGATCGGATCGTTGAGATCGATGGCGACGATTCTGCCGTCGGCATCAAGAACGTCACCGTCAACGAGCCGCATTTCCTCGGCCATTTTCCCGGCCAGCCGGTTATGCCGGGTGTGCTTATTATCGAAGCCATGGCGCAGACCGCCGGTGCGATCTGCATTCGCCTTGCCAATGCGGACCAGCCGTCGCTCGTCTACTTCATGACTATCGACAACGCCAAGTTCCGCAAGCCTGTGGTTCCGGGTGACCAGCTGCGCATTCATGTGCGAAAGATCAAGAAACGCGGCAACATCCTGAAATTCGCTTGCGAAGGCATGGTGGACGGCGCAAAGGTCGCCGAAGCCGAAGTCTCGGCGATGATGGTCGAGAACAGCTGACGAGGCACAATGGAAAACCAGACGATCATACATCCGTCCGCCGTCATCGAGAGCGGTGCCCGGATTGGCAGCGGTGTGCGTATCGGCCCGTTCTGCCATGTCAGCGCGGATGCAACGATCGAAGACAACGTCGAACTTGTCGGACATGTCTCCGTGCTTGGGGCTACCACTCTGGGTTCCGGGACCAAAGTCTTTCCCATGGCAACTCTCGGAGCGCCTCCCCAGAATGCCAAGCATACAGGCGGTCGCACCACGCTGATCGTCGGTGCGAACTGCACGATCCGCGAAGGCGTGACGATGCACACCGGCACCGATACCAGCCGCGGCGAGACGATCGTTGGCGAGAATGGCAATTTCCTTGCCTACGCCCACATCGCCCATGATTGCGTGGTCGGCAAGAACGCAACCTTTGCCAATGGCGCCACGCTCGGCGGTCATTGCGAGATCGGCGACAATGTCAATATCGGTGGTCTGACCGCCGTTCACCAGTTTGTCCGCATCGGTAACAACGCCTTCATCGGCGGCTGCTCGGCCGTGGTGGGTGATGTCATCCCGTTCGCGATTGCTGTCGGCAACCGCGCCAAGCTGCGCGGGCTCAACATCATCGGGCTGAGGCGCTCAGGGTTGCCGCGCGCTGAAATCCATCTGCTGCGCCGCTGCTATCACACCCTGTTCGATCACAGCCGCCCGGTCGCGGAAAATATCGAGATTGCAAAGTCCGAATTTTCAGGTTCGCCGACAGCCATGAAGATCATCGACTTCATAGGAAGTCGCGGAAAGCGGCAATATACGGTTCCCCCGCTGAAGGGTGGGGCCGCCGACGATGGCGATGACGAGGACTGAGAGCAATCCTCGCGGTCGTGTCCGCGATCCTCACAGCAGGGTCTGCATCATTGCCGGCGGCGGAAACCTTCCCAGTGCGATAGCTGAAGGTCTGGCAGACACAGGCCTGAAGCCGTTTGTCCTGATGGTTGAGGGCGAGCCGGATGCCGAAGCGGGGCTTGAGCGCTACGATCACGAGACCATCGCGCTGGAAGACGCGCCATCTCTTGTTGCTCGCCTTCGCCGGCGTGGCATCACCCATGTGGTGATGGCGGGAGAAATCAAGCGCCGCCCGCGTGTCGCCGCAATGCGTCCCGGAATAGGACTTCTGCGCTTTGTTCCGTCCCTCATCCGGGCTCTGGCCAAAGGGGACGACGGCCTTCTGCGCTTCGTGGTCGAATGGCTGGAGAAAAGCGGCTTCAAGGTCGTCGGGGCGCATGAAATCGTTCCGGATCTGGTTGCCGTTGAAGGGACTTTCGGCAACCATTCTCCATCCGAGGCAGACTGGCGCGACATCAAGGCGGCGCGCATCGCTGCGGAAGCCATAGGCGCGCTCGACATAGGGCAGGGTGCAGTCGCCATAGGCGGCCGTGCGATCGCGCTGGAAGGCATTGAGGGAACCGACGCCATGCTGGAGCGCGTCCGCGACCTGCGGGATCATGGGCGCCTCGCGGGCAAGAAGCGCGGCGTGCTGGTCAAGTGCGCCAAACCGGGGCAGGAGGCCCGCACGGACCTGCCCTCCATCGGCCCGCGCACGGTGATCGGAGCGCATGCGGCAGGACTGGCGGGCATCGCGGTGGAGGCCGGTCATTCGCTTGTGCTGGATGGACCGGATATGATCGCCGAGGCCAATGCGCTTGGCCTGTTCGTCATCGGCCTGCCGCCCAAGGATACGCCATGAAGGAGCAGCGACCTCTCCGCATCGCCATCGTGGCAGGTGAAGAATCCGGAGATCTTCTGGGCGCGGACCTTATCCGTGAACTGGAAAAACAGGCCGGACGCAAGGTCGAGCTTGTTGGTGTCGGCGGACGTCATCTGGAAGGGCTTGGACTGAAATCGCTGTTCAGTTCGGGCGAGATCGCGCTTATGGGCATCAGCGCCATCCTGCGCGATCTGCCTCGCCTTATCCGTCGCATTGGTCAGACGGCAGCAGCGATTGTTGCCGCAAAGCCGGACTGCCTGATCACCATCGACAGCCCCGATTTCTCCCTGCGCGTCGCGAAGAAGGTGCGTTCGGGCGATACCTCGATCCCGATCGTTCATTACGTGTGCCCAAGCGTGTGGGCCTGGCGGCAAGGCCGGGCGGCAGCGATGCGACCTTATGTGGACCGCATTCTGTGCATCCTGCCCTTCGAGGTTGGGGAACTGGAGCGCCTTGGTGGCCCCGCCGGCACCTATGTGGGGCATCGGCTGACTCAGGATGCGGGTGTCAGGCTTGCCGCAGCGGAGCAAGACCAGCCGAGGGATATGTCAGACGGGAACACCAGAACGCTGCTTCTGTTGCCAGGCTCACGACGCGGAGAAGTGAACCGTTTGCTTGAGCCATTCGGTGAAACGGTGAATGAGTTGCGCGCACGCGGCCACAAGCTGCGGCTGGTTTTGCCAACTGTTCCGCATGTTGCTCCGACGATCGCGAAGTCGACACAGAACTGGGACCAGAAGCCGGAAATCGTGACCGAGCCGGATGCCAAGTGGCAGGCCTTTGCAGAGGCTGATGCGGCGTTGATTGCATCGGGAACGGTTTCTCTGGAGCTGGCTTTGTCGGGGGTGCCGATGATCTCCTGCTACAAGCTCGATCCCGTCATCAGGCCTGTTGCGCCGCTCCTGCTGAAAATCTGGTCCGCATCGCTGCCCAATCTGATCGCCGACCGGGCCATCGTGCCTGAATTCTACGATCGCTTTGTGCGGCCCGGAATATTGGCCCGGCAGGTCGAGGCACTGCTTATCGATGGGGGCATGCGCGATTGGCAGAAAGCCGGCTTTGCGGAAGTACGCCGCCGCATGGCAACTGATCGCCCGGCCGGAGCGATTGGAGCCGAGGCGGTCCTGAACATGATCCAGTAAGATAAATCAGGAAGACAAGCTCTTATTTCAAAAGAAAAAGGCCGCGAATTTCGCGGCCTTTTTCGTATCCGGTCAGCGCTTGGCGATCGGAATGTAATCGCGCTCGGGCGAGCCGGTGTAGAGTTGGCGCGGACGGCCGATCTTCTGGCGCGGATCCTCGATCATTTCCTTCCACTGGGCAATCCAGCCCACCGTGCGGGCGACGGCAAACAGAACGGTAAACATGGTGGTGGGGAAGCCCAGCGCCTTCAGGGTGATGCCCGAGTAGAAGTCGACGTTCGGGTACAGCTTCTTCTCGATGAAGTACTCGTCGGTAAGAGCGATCTTTTCCAGCTCCATGGCGATGTCGAGCAGCGGATCGTCCTTGATGCCGAGCTCACCCAGAACCTCGTGCGCGGTCTGCTGCATGATCTTGGCGCGCGGATCGTAGTTCTTGTAGACGCGGTGACCGAAGCCCATGAGGCGGAACGGATCGTTCTTGTCCTTGGCGCGGTTTACGAATTCGGGAATGTTGTCGACGTGGCCGATCTCGGCCAGCATGTTGAGGGCAGCTTCGTTGGCGCCGCCATGAGCCGGTCCCCACAGACAGGCTATGCCCGCAGCGATACAGGCGAACGGGTTGGCGCCCGACGAGCCGGCCAGCCGAACGGTCGAGGTCGAAGCGTTCTGCTCATGGTCGGCATGAAGGATGAATATGCGCTCCATGGCGCGCGCCAGAACCGGATTGACCTTGTATTCCTCGCAGGGCACGGCAAAGCACATGTGCAGGAAGTTGGCGGCAAAGTTCAGGTCGTTCTTGGGATAAATGAACGGCTGGCCGATGTGATATTTGTAGGCCATGGCCGCAATGGTCGGCATCTTGGCGATCAGGCGCATCGAGGCGACCATGCGCTGATGCGGATCGGAGATGTCGGTGGAGTCGTGATAGAAGGCCGAAAGTGCGCCGACGACACCGCACATGACCGCCATTGGGTGCGCATCGCGGCGGAAGCCTGAGAAGAATTTCGACATCTGCTCGTGCACCATGGTGTGGCGCGTGATGCGGTGATCGAAATCCTCTTTCTGGCTCTTGGTCGGCAGTTCACCGTAGAGCAGGAGGTAGCAGACTTCGAGGAAATCGCCGTGCTCGGCGAGCTGGTCGATGGGATATCCGCGGTGCAGCAGAACGCCTGCGTCACCATCGATGTAAGTGATCTGCGATTCGCAGCTTGCCGTCGAAGTGAAGCCGGGATCGTAAGTGAAGGCGCCGGTGGTCGAGTAGAGCGAGGCGATGTCCACGACGTCCGGTCCGATCGTGCCACTTCGGACCTGGAGTTCGTGAGTTTTGCCGCCAAGCTCCAGTTTCGCAGTTGATCCGGTCATCGCAAACTCCTTGTCAAGTCTCATGCCCAAGCGGCAAAAATCGTTGGTCGATGTTAAATCCGAAATACGGGAATGTTCAAAAGTGCAGCCTGTATAAGGTGCCGAACCGTTTCGGTTCGCGCGCTAATGTTGCACCGCAACACAGGCCTTTCAACGTCAATTTTCGTAGCCGTGTCCCTTAATCGATTTGATCCCCAATGCGTGCGAGGCTTTCTTCACGCCCAAGCACATCCAGCACATCGAACACGCCGGGGGACGTCGCCCGGCCGGTCAGCGCAGCGCGCAGCGGCTGGGCGATCTTGCCCAGTTTCAGCCCGGAACTCTCAGCGTATTCACGGATTGCCGCTTCGGTCGTCTGAGCATTCCACTCGCTGATATCCTGAAAACGGGTCAGCACATCCTTCAGCACGGCCCTTGCGGCGTCATCGAGTATGGCCGTCGCTTTTTCATCCAGCTGGAGAGGCCGCCGGGCGGTCAGATAATAGGTGTTGTCCGCAAGCTCGATCAGTGTCTTGGCGCGATCCTTGAGCCCCGGCATGGCGCGCAGCAGGCGCTCTCTGCCAGCGTGGTCAAAGCCTGCGGCAAGAGCTTCACCATCCGGCAGATATGGCAGGGCGGACAGGAGAGCTTCGGTGAGTGCCGCGTCATCCATCGAACGCATGTGAATGCCGTTCAGCGCCTCCAGCTTGGCGAAGTCGAAGCGCGCTGCCCCCTTGTTCACATCGGTGATGTCGAACCATTCGATCATCTGGGCAATCGACATCACCTCGTCGTCGCCATGGCTCCAGCCGAGGCGTGCAAGGTAGTTGAGCAAGGCCTCGGGCAGGTATCCCATTGCCCTGTAGGCTTCCACGCCGAGCGCACCGTGGCGCTTGGAAAGCTTCGCGCCATCTGCACCGTGAATGAGCGGGATATGCGCCATCTCCGGCACCTGCCAGCCCATGGCATCATAGATGATGGTCTGCCGCGCCGCGTTGGTGAGATGGTCATCGCCGCGGATGATGTGGGTGACGCCCATGTCGTGGTCGTCCACCACCACTGCATGCATGTAGGTTGGATTTCCATCCGAGCGCAGGATGATGAAGTCGTCGAGATCCTTGTTCGGGAAGCGCACATCACCCTGAACGAGATCACGCACCAGGGTTTCTCCCTCGGTGGGTGCCTTGATGCGGATTGCGCCGGGAACGCCCGCGGGCGCTTCGGAAGGGTCACGATCGCGCCAGCGGCCGTCATAGCGTGGCGGGCGCCCTTCGGCGCGTGCCTTTTCGCGCATTTCTTCCAGTTCCGCCGGCGTGGCGTAGCAGTAATAGGCCTTGCCCAGACGAACCAGTTCTTCCGCCACCTCGCGGTGCCGGCCGGCGCGCTCATACTGCGATACGGGAACGCCTTCCCATTTCAATCCAAGCCAGCTCAGGCCTTCGAGAATCGCAGCGGTAGCTGCATCTGTGGAGCGCTCCCGATCCGTATCCTCGATGCGCAGCAACATGGTGCCGCCGGTGTGGCGGGCATAAAGCCAGTTGAACAGAGCAGTGCGCGCACCGCCTATATGCAGGAAGCCCGTGGGCGAGGGGGCGAAGCGGGTGACGACCTTGTCAGACATTCAGTTCTCGCGAGGTGACGAAAGCCAGCTGCCGGACTTTCGCTGTTTGCGCGTTCATGTAGCATAGGAGGTGAGGGGTGCAAGGGGGAGGCTTGGTGACTTTGTCGTCGGCCGGCAGTCACGGCGCAAAGAATGCGCCTTTTGACGTCAGTGAGCGAAATCTTTTTGCTCTGCCGGAGGCAACGGCATTGCCGGCACCGCACGCGCCCGCCCTTCCGGAGGGCACTTCTCCCGCACTTTCTTCAGAGCTTGCTCCACTGCCTTCACGGCGAACGCGATTCCTGCAGGCAGCACATGTCACGCTGCCACTACGCAGATTCGGACGATCTGCTTCACTTGCGTTTGTGCTGGAAATGGAGCGTGGAGCCGGCTTTCTTCTCGTGCCGGTGTTCCTGTCCATTGGCGTCGTATTCTACTTTTCGATGTCTCAGGAACCTCGATGGACCGTGTTGCTTGGTCTGACCGGGGCTTCTGCGGTTTTGACATGGGCCGTGCGCAGACATCACAAAATTCATCTGTGTTGCCTGGCTCTCCTGTTTTGCATTTCCGGCGTCGCCCTCTCCAAGTTTCAGACATGGCGTCTGGATACCCGGGTGATCGGCTCCGACATCACCGTACGACTCACCGGCAGGGTCGTTGAAATTGAGGACATGGCGAGCGGGCGCAAGCGTCTGACGATCGATGTCGTGTCCACGGAGCGGCCGAAACTGCGCTACCAGCCGGAACGGGTACGAATTTCCGCCCGCAACCTGCCGCCGGAGATAGCAGCGGGCTCGGATGTGACCGGTCTCGTCCGCCTTCTGCCGCCAAGCGGACCGATTCGACCGGACAGCTACGACACATCCTTTTCCAATTATTTTGGAGGCATTGGCGCGAGCGGCTTCTTTCTCTCCGGACCAAAGCTGTCCGAGCAGACTGACGCGCCGTTGGCCACCCGCATCAGTGCTGCGATCGAGCGGGGGCGGCAGGCGGTTGCCGGGCGCATCAGGCACAGCATCGGCGGGCCAGAAGGCGAAATCGCGGCAGCGCTGATCGTCGGGGTGCGGGCGGGCATTCCCGAAGAGATAAACGAGGCAATGCGCAAGACCGGCATCTATCACATCATCTCCATATCCGGCCTGCATATGGCGCTGGTGGCGGGTACGGTGATGGGATTGATGCGCGGATTGTTCGCCGCGTTCCCGGATTTTTCCTCCCGTCATCCGGTCAGGAAATATGCAGCCCTTACCGCACTTTTTGCGATTTTCGCCTACCTGCTGATATCCGGCATGGTGGTTGCTGCCGTGCGCTCGTTCATCATGCTGGCCGTCATGCTGGTGGCCGTGCTGTTCGACGGGAGCGCGCTCACCATGCGCAATCTCGCTATTTCGGCGATCATCGTCATCCTGGTCACGCCCCACGAGGTTGTGGGGCCGAGTTTCCAGATGTCGTTCGCGGCAACTGCGGCGCTGGTCGGCGCCTATGCGGCATGGTCGGACTACAAGGCACGCCGCCCTGTTGCGCGGTTTTACAGAAAGTCGGGCCTCGTTCGATCGCTGACCCGCGCTCTGGTCACCATGATGGTTGGCCTTGCCGCAACGTCCGTGGTTGCCGGTGTTGCCACGACCCTCTACGCGGCATGGCATTTTCAGCGCATTGCACCGCTCAGCCTGCTGGCCAATCTGGCCGTGATGCCGGTCGTTTCGATCATCGTCATGCCATTTGCCGTTTTCGCATCGCTCGCCATGCCTTTCGGGCTGGATGGCCCTCTCTTGCAGATCATGGGCAAGGGGCTGACGGCAGTGATTTTCCTTTCCGAAAGAATAGCGGACATGTCGCCAGTCGACGCGATCGGGCTGATTCCACCCGAGGCAGTGCTTCTGGCGACAATTGCGCTGGTGATTGCAACAATGACGACAACATGGCTGCGCCTTGTTGCACTGCCATTCGCCATTGGCAGTCTGCTGACGCTTGGCTCTGCCCGAACGCCTGACATTCTCATTTCAGAAGATGCCCGGCTGATTACCGTCGCCATAGAAGGCGGGCAGGTTGCGGTCAACCGACCCCGCCCGAATGCCTTCACCATGGATAACTGGAGCCGGGCGATGGATGCAGAAACGGTATTGCCGCCAACCCGCGCAAAGCAGCCGGACGAAGGTATTTTCCTGCAGGATTTTATCGCCTCTGCGAGGCAGGAAAGCAAAGCAGCAGGGTTTGTATGCTCCGGGAAAACATGTGCCTTGCGCAGTCCCTCTGGCCTGCTTGTCGTGCAGGCTCCGGATGCAGCTACGGCCGCCAAAGCATGTGCTCATGCAACAGTCATCGTGATCGAGGACGCGGTTACGCGTAGCCCGTGCCAAAAATCTCAGGCAATTGTTGTGACCCGTCGGGAGCTGGCGCAAAAGGGAAGTGCCGAAGTCTATCTCGAAAAGATCGACACTGCTTCTGCTGTTGTTTCAGCCGGAAATTCATTGCCAATCATCGGAGAGCCAAAGGTGCGCTTCGCAATCGAAGGGAATTATCGGCCATGGCACACCCAGCGCCGATACTCGCGGGAAGCCCGTGGCTTGCCGCCCTATGAGAGAAAAGTTGCCTCAGCACCTGCGGAAACGCCTGTTCTCTCGGCCTCGGACAAGATCGAATAAGCGATAAAGACAGGGCGCATCCTGAACAGTGTGCATCTCCCTAGGCACGTATGCTTGCTCGGGTGGGTAAAATGCGGACCCAGTTACGCGGGAAATCGAACATCGTGGCAGATCGCTCGACTGGCGGGTCACCTATGAAGATAAAATCTGCTCGCCGTTCGGACAGGCCGTAAAGTGCTCTTCAACTATCTGCGATCAACAGATTGATTCCAGCGTTTTAAGAGCGCTCAAATGGCGACATAAATATTTCGATCATTTCCCCAGGATGTTGTTTTAATATCCTGATAAATAATACTTTTTCAGAACAGAGCGAAAACAAAAATCCGGTTCGCTCCGTTTCAATTCCGGATCAATAACGGCGGATCAATCCGACCAGCCTGCCTTGCACCTTGACGCGGTCGGGTCCGAAAATCCGGGTTTCGTAAGCCGGATTGGCGGCTTCAAGCGCGATGGAGGCGCCTTTGCGACGGAACCGCTTCAGGGTTGCTTCTTCCTCGTCGACGAGTGCCACGACTATATCGCCCGGGGTGGCTGTATCGCCGTTGCGGATGATGACGGTATCGCCATCGAAAATGCCGGCTTCGATCATGGAGTCGCCCCGAACTTCGAGGGCATAATGCTCGCCGCCCGACAGCATTTCCGGCGGCACCGAAATGGAATGTGTCTTGTGCTGGATCGCATCGATCGGAACACCCGCAGCGATCCGCCCCATCACGGGGATGGAAACCGCCGAGGCGCTGTCATCGTCATTGCTGGCGATCTGCGGCTTGCGAACATCCTTTGCCGGCTGCCCCAGGCTTCCCTGAATGACGCTGGGTGAAAATTTTCGCGCACTGTTCAGACCGGGGGCAATGGAATCTGGCAGGCGCAGCACTTCCAGCGCACGCGCACGATTGGGCAGGCGACGGATAAACCCACGTTCTTCCAGTGCGGTGATCAGGCGATGGATGCCCGACTTCGAGGCAAGGTCCAGCGCTTCCTTCATTTCGTCGAAAGAGGGCGGAATGCCACTCTCCTTCAACCGCTCATGGATAAAGAGAAGCAGTTCATGTTGCTTGCGCGTCAGCATAGGTTCCCCCGGCAGCGGCGAATCCAGAATCGGAAAACAAACCCGGAACAAACACTATATGTTCCAGTTGTGTTCCGCAACCGCTTAAAATCAGAACGACCGGGGACGGCTTCAGCCGATCATCATCAACTGGCAGGGATCGCCGATTTCCGATGCCGGCTGGAAGGGGGCGCGTATGACCAGTCCCCCTGATGCGGCCATGGTGCGCAGCATGGAGGAATCCTGCACACCGAAGGGCGTGGCAATCAGCTGGCCGTCGCGTTCCTCAATGGCTGCACGGACAAAGTCCTGCCGATGGTCGTTGGCTGAAACCGGTGCCCCGAGCATCGCTGTCCTGATGTCCTGACGGAAAGGCCGGCCGCCAAGGCGTGCGAGCAGAGGTTTCAGGAAAAGCTGCGAGCAGACGAGGCTCGCCACGGGATTTCCGGGCAGGCCCAGACATCTGATGTTGTCCATTCTGCCGAACATCAGCGGCTTGCCGGGCCGCATGGCGATCCGCCAGAAGTCGAGCGTCATGCCCGCGCGCGTCAGAACCTTGTGAACGAGATCGTGATCGCCGACGGAGGCTCCGCCAGATGTGACGATGACGTTCGCACCGGCCGCAACAGCCTGTTTCACGAGCGCCGAGATTGCATCCTCGCGATCTGGCGCGATGCCGAGATCGATAACATCGGCGCCCACGGCGCGGGCCGCGGCTGCGATGCCATAGCTGTTGGATGAAATGATCTGACCCGGTCCCAGTTCGCTTCCCGGCAGGCGCAGTTCGTCGCCGGTGGCGATGATGGCGACCAGTGGCCGTCTGACGACCGTGAGGCGCGCGTGATTGGCAGAAGCGGCGAGCGAAAGCGCGCTGGCGCGCATCAGATGGCCTTTTTCGACGAGAAGGTCGCCAGTCGTGAAATCCAGACCGGCGCGCCGCACATTGCGACCGGCAGCGGACGGCTCACGCAGGCGAATCATGTCATCTGCCGGCCTGTCGACATTTTCCTGAATAACGACCGTATCGGTTCCGGCGGGCAGGGGCGCGCCGGTGAAGATGCGCACGCACTGGCCGGCTTCGACAGAGCCTGAAAACATGCTGCCGGCGGCCACTTCGCCGATGACGGCCAGCTCACCGCCCGTGATCTGTGCGTCGGCGCCCCGCATGGCATAGCCATCCATTGCCGAGGCGTTGAAGGGAGGCTGCGTGCGCAGCGCCACGATCGACTCGGAAAGCACGCGATCATACGCATCGTTCAGGGGCACGCTTTCGCCGCCGAGGGGCCCGACATCCTCCAGAAGGCGTTGCAGCGCCGTTTCCATCGGGACCAGCGCCATGTCAGGCCTCTGCCTTGTAGTCGCCTGATTTTCCTCCGGTCTTGGAGGTAAGCCTGATGTCGGAAATGATCATCGCGCGGTCCACGGCCTTGGCCATGTCGTAGATGGTAAGGCAGGCGACGGACGCAGCCGTCAGTGCCTCCATTTCAACGCCGGTCTTGCCGGTAACGCGCGCCAGCGCCTGAACCCTGAGGCCCGGCAGATCGTGATCCGGCTCGATATCGACGCTGACCTTGGTGAGCAGCAGGGGGTGGCAAAGCGGGATGAGCTCGTGCGCCTTCTTGGCGGCCATGATGCCGGCTATCCGGGCTGTCGACAGGACGTCGCCTTTCTTAGCGTTGCCTGCGAGGATCATGGCCAGCGTCTCGGCCTGCATGCGAACGCTGCCCTCGGCGACGGCCTCCCGTACGGTCTCGGCCTTGCCGCCGACGTCGACCATATGCGCTTCTCCGGAAGCGCCGATATGCGTCAGGCCGGTTCCGGCCGGGGAGGGGCGTTCGCTCACGGCAGCTATGCCTCGCCTGATTCGAGCCCAAGAAGAATGCGCGTGGCACTGGTAACGTCATCCTGACGCATCAGGCTTTCGCCAACGAGGAAAGTGCCGATGCCGCTCCGGGCCAGCCGCTTGCAGTCCTCATTGGTGAAGATGCCGCTCTCGCCGACGAGCAGCCTGTCGGCCGCTATCATCGGGGCAAGACGTTCGCTCGTCTCCAGCGAGGTTTCGAAGGTGCGCAGATTGCGGTTGTTGATGCCGATGAGGCGCGAGGAAAGCCGAAGCGCACGCACCGCTTCTTCCTCATCATGCACCTCGATCAGTGCGTCCATGCCGAGCGAAAAGGCGGTGTCTTCGAGCGCCTGAGCGGTGGCATCATCGACGCTTGCCATGATAATGAGGATCGCATCCGCCCCCCATGCGCGCGCCTCATGCACCTGATAGGTGTCGAACAGAAAATCCTTTCGCAGCGCGGGAAGGCTGACAGCCTCACGCGCGCGGGTCAGATATTCCGGGGCGCCCTGAAATGACGGTCCATCCGTCAGCACCGAAAGGCAGGTGGCGCCGCCGGTCTCATAGTCCCGGGCAAGGGCAGGCGGATCGAAATCGGCCCGGATAAGGCCTTTTGACGGGCTGGCTTTCTTGATCTCGGCAATGAGCGCGAAGCGGCCGTCGCGATTGCGTGTTTCAAGTGCTGACAGAAAGCCGCGCGGCTTTTCCTGATCTGCTGCCCGGGCTTTCAGCTCGGAAAGTGGCGTGCGCGCCTTTGCTGCGGCGATCTCGTCACGCTTGTAGGCTTCAATCTTACGCAGAATGTCTGACATGGCTAAGCGTTGGAAACCTCGATCAACTTGTTCAGAACTCTGGTCGCATTCCCATTGTCGATCGCTTCGCGGGCTTTGACGATGCCGTCTTCAAGTGTCCTGACCTGGTCGGCAACGACCAGTCCGGCACCAGCATTCATCAGCACCGTATCACGATATGCGCCGGGAGTTCCCGAAAGAACACCGCGCAATGCGGCCGCGTTGAATTCCGAATCTCCCCCGCGCAACGCTTCCTTGGAATGGCGTTGCAGCGCAAAGGCTTCAGGGGTGAGAGTGAAACTGCGGATTTCACCGTTCACGAGTTCGGCAACATGGGTTTCGCCGGTTACGGTGATCTCGTCATAGCCATCGCCATGAACGACCCACACATGTCTGGAACCGAGCGCCTTGAGGGCTTCGGCCACCGGCAGCACCCATTCGGGCGCGAACACGCCCACGAGCTGCCGCCCGACCCCCGCAGGATTGGTGAGAGGCCCGAGCAGATTGAAGATTGTACGTGTGCCAAGCTCCACCCGGATCGGCCCGACATGCTTCATCGCCGGGTGATGCGATGGCGCGAACATGAAGCCAATACCGGCTTCCTCGATACACCGCGCTATGGCTTCCGGTGCGAGCTCGATGTTGACACCCAGCCGCGTCAGCACGTCGGCGGTGCCCGTCAGCGAGGACAGGCCGCGATTGCCGTGCTTGGCCACCGGCACGCCGCAGGCGGCAATGACGAAGGCAGAGGCGGTCGAGATGTTTACGCTGTGCGAGCCGTCGCCGCCTGTGCCGACGATGTCGATCGCTTCCACTGGGGCCGAGACGGGCAGCATCTTGCTGCGCATCGTCGCGACGGCACCGGAAATCTCGCCGACGGTCTCACCGCGGACACGCAACGCCATCAGGAAGCCGCCGATCTGACCCGGAGTGGCGTCACCCGACATGATGATATCGAAGGCATCGCACGCTTCATCGAAGCTCAGTGCGTCGCCGGTGGCCACCTTGCCGATGAAGGGTTTCAGCGCGCTCATCTGGCCAGTGCCTGTGAGATGGCCACCTGATCGATCTCCACCGAATACTGGCTCTGCAATTGAGCAACCAGCTGATCGAGGAGATCGCCGGAGAGGCCTGCGGCGAAGGAGTTCTTCACGTCATCCGGAACGGTCTGCGCGTCGGCGGCGGCCGGTTCCACCACTTGGGTCACCTTGAACAGGATTTGCGCGCCGCCGGTCGGAGCCGGAATGACGCCGGACTGGCCTTCGCCGACATCGAACATCTCGGCTGCTCCTTCGCGGCCGAAGTCAGCATCGTCAGCGGAGCGTTTCAGTCCGCGTTTGGTCTGCTTTTCGAGCGAAAGCTCGGAAGCCACCACATCCAGCTCGGACCCTTCCGCAATACGCTTCTTCAGCTCTTCGGCTTTGGCCAGAAGTCTCTTTTCGGTTTCAAGCACCGTCCAGTCGGCAACGACGCGGTCCTTCACCTCGTCCAGTTCGCGATCACGGGCGGGGGTGACGGAGTTGATCTCATAGAACAGATAGCCGCCGTTCGCCGTTTGCAGGGCCTCGTTCTCGGCGCCCGGTTCGGATTCGAAAACCGCGCGGATGAGGTTGGCCGATTCCGGCAGGTCGCGAATGACGTTCTCGTCAGGCGCGCGGCCCGAACGATCGATCGCCTCGACCGTGACAACCTTGAGGCGCTGTTTGGCAGCGGCCTCTTCCATGGTTTCGCCGCCGGCGCGGGCATCCTCATAGGCGTCGTGAACTTCGAGCAGCAGGCGGCTGGCTTCGCTCAGGGCGAGGTCCTTGCGTATCTGATCCTGAACCTCGGAGAGAGGCTTGACCACCTCGGGATTTATTTCGGTCACGCGCAAAAGCACCGGGCCAAAAGTACCCTTTACCACATGGCTGACTTCATTCAGCCCCAGCGCGAAAGCTGCTTCCGCCACGGCCTGATCCGCAATCTTGTCCTTTGCCAGCGTTCCGAGCTGAACATCGGATTCGGTCTTGCCCTGCGCGGCATAGACCCTGTCGAAAGTTCCGCCGTTGTTGATGGAATCGCGAGCCGTCTGCGCATCCTGCTCGGATGAGAAAACGATCTGCTCGATCTTGCGGGTGGCAGGCGTGGTGAACAACGACTTGTTCTTCTCGTAATCCTCGCTCACCTGCTGATCGCTGATCGCGGCAGGATCGGAAATATCTTCAGGTTCGAGGCGAACATAGGAGAATTTACGATATTCGGGCGCGGCATATTTCTGCTTGTTCGCCTCGAAATAGGTGGAAAGCTCGGTCTCGGACGGGGCTTCAACCGGCTCTACCAATGATTTCGGCAGCACCAGGTAATCCACCGTACGGTCCTCGCCCTGATAGAGAGCGAATGCCCTGAGGAATGTGTCGGGCACCTTGAGGCCATCCGAAACGGCTTCGATGATCTGCTGGCGCCGGGCGACCTGTGCCCTGTTGTTCAGATAGTCTTCCGGCCGCATGCCGACCTGACGCAGGACATAATCGAACATCTGCCTGTCGAACTGTCCGTTTGCTCCGCGGAAAGCCGGGTCTTCGTGGGTGAGGGCAGCGAGGCGGTCCTGCGAGATGCCGAGCCCCATCTTGCGGGCCTGTTCGTCGAGCAGCGCTCCGGAAACGAGCTGTGCGATCACCTGACGGTCCAGTCCGAGGGCGTTGACCTGCTCCTGCGTAAGACGCTGGCCGAACTGCTGGGAGAGCGAATTGATCTGCCTGTCATAGGACAGACGATATTCGTTGACCGAGACCGACGTGCCGCCAACGCGCACGACGGATTCGTGGCCGCCGATCACGCCTGCAACCTGACCCGAAATCCCCCAGACAGCGAAGCTCAGCACCAGCATGAGGAGCAAAGTTTTGGCGACCCAGGTTCCCGAGGCTTTTCTCAGACTATCGAGCATGTTCAATTCCGGTTTCAGATGCAGCCAAGGGCAATAGCCTCCTTGTGCGCCAGTGTCGATTGCTTTGTAGCCTGATTTTGATACTGAAGGCGCCCATATAGAAGCTTTCAGGGACAGAAAAGACATGACGCCAGGAATTCGGCCGCTTGTTGCGGGCAACTGGAAGATGAACGGCACCAGCGCTTCGCTCGATGAGCTCAGAATGATCGGCGACGGCTTCATGCGGGGCCTTGATGCCCAGACCGAGGCGCTG
>Ga0265293_10004888_pt1 | contig 23040 bp, 21 predicted proteins | sample Munlanlewell138R_FD_192505 | JGI IMG/M metagenome (GOLD analysis project Ga0265293, IMG submission 192505) | Leachate microbial communities from a municipal landfill in Southern Ontario, Canada - Leachate well 138R | ecosystem: Engineered > Solid waste > Landfill > Unclassified | place: Canada... | reverse complement strand
AGAAAAATAGATCTAAGAGATGGAAAAATAACTCTTAGATCTATTCTCGTATCTCTTAGATCTATTTTTTTATATCTAAGAGTTAGTTCTCTTAACTCAATTGTTAATTAACTATGGGTTAAAAGGTTACTTTGTTTGTCTTTTGGTTTTGTATTCTGGTTTTGATTTTAGTAGATTTTTATCTAATACCTGAATTCCTACTCTTCTTTCTATTGAATTCATGGTGTAATAGTCTATACCTAAAGCGTATTTTGCTCCTATCCAATCCTCTAAGCAGTTATGAATCATGTATTTCATATCGGAATAGTCGGTTATAAAATCTACCTCATTATTATATTGGTATAAGTCTTGGTCATAGGTGAATATTTCTCCATAATAACCACCATAACCATAGTCGTAAAAGTCATTATGCCAATAGCCATAACGGTCAATTGCCTCTGTTTGCTTGTTGGTGAAGTACTCTACTCTTGCATAATCGACCTTCTTAAAACTATTGCACTCCAAATAATACAGTAGGGTATTGTTAGGGTTGGTCAATCTTACTTTTGATGATGTTTTTTCCAATACTACAAGACCGGAATACTCTAAGTCATCGATAAGTATATCGAAGTTTTCTCCCATAAAACTGTAAAGTTCAAAGGGCTTCTTGTTTAAATTGCTTACCTCAATAAAGGTGTTTTTCTTCTCATATTCACATGAGGTAAAAAAGATAGCACTGAAGACAAATGCTAAGAGAATAAAGATTTTACTTTTCATAAATCGTAATTATTAAATGTATAAATATTTCATTTTCTATTTGGTTTAATTTCGCAAAGGTAAAGAAAATCTTTTTCACTACAAATATCGTACCAAAAAATATACCCTTTGTGGATATTGAAAAATACTTTGGGTATTTATTGTTATAAAGAAAAAAAAATGTATTTTTGCAAGCTCAAATTGTTTATAGAAATAGGGATGAGAACTAATAATGATTTTGTAATTAATTTTAGTGGGCTGTCGAATGGAGAGCACGTATTTGATTATAAGATAGACTCTTCCTTGTTTAAGGAGTTTGAGAATGAAGATATAGTTGGGGCTGATATTGATGCAATAATTACCCTTTTGAAGGAGGAAAACATGCTTAGTTTTCGTTTCAATTTCAAGGGGAGTATGGTTGTTTTATGTGATTTATGCCTTGATGAATTGGAAATTGATATAGATTCTGAGAATAATTTATATGTAAAATTCTCTGACCATTATACAGAAGAGGGCGATGATATTATAGAGATTCCAGTTCTTGAGCATAAGATTGATTTAAAGGAATATGTGTATCAGTATATAATTCTTGCAAAGCCTATGAAGTGTTCTCACCAAGACGGAGAATGCGACGAGGATATGTTAGAAAGGTTAGCTCAGCTTAATACAGAGATTATTGCCGAGGAAGTAGATCCAAGGTGGGAGGCTTTGAAAAATATAAAAATAGATTAATAACAAAATAAAATAATAAGAAAATGCCAAATCCAAAACACAGATTCTCTCAAACGAGAACAGCAAAAAGAAGAACTCATGACAAGGTAGAAGCAGTTAATGTATCAACTTGTAGCAATTGTGGAGCTGCTACTCTTAGCCATAGAGTTTGTCCAGAATGTGGATATTATAGAGGTAAATTAGCAATAGACAAGAGCACAAATTCTTAATCTAATTCCTTATTTACCATGAGAATTGGATTAGATGCAATGGGGGGTGATTATGCTCCAAAAGCAATAATATTAGGTGCTATCTTAGCTCAAAAAGAACTTTCGTCTGAGGACAGAATTGTTTTAGTAGGGAAGAGAGATATTATTGAGGCTAATATTATTGATAATGGTGCAAGGGTTGAGGATTTTGATATTATCGATGCCCAGGATGTAATCGAGATGCACGATAAGCCAGTTAAGGCATTATTGAAAAAGCCTAATTCGTCCATAGCTGTTGGATTTAATAGTTTAAAATCTAAATCTATCGACTCTTTTGCAAGTGCTGGTAATACCGGTGCTATGCTTGTGGGAGCAATGCAGAGTATTGGTCCTGTGAGTGGCGTTCTTCGTCCGTGTCTTGGAGCAGTTTTGCCTAAAGACAAGGAGGGAGTTACTCTTTTGGTTGATGTTGGGGTTAATCCTGATGCAAAACCAGAGGTTTTATACCAGTTTGGACTTATAGGGAGTGTTTACTCTCAATACGCTATGGGTATTAATAATCCAAGAGTAGGTTTATTGAGCAATGGAGAAGAGGAAGAGAAAGGGAATATTCAAGTTCTTTCTACATACCAATTGATGAAGGGTAATAATCAGTTTGATTTTGTTGGTAATGCAGAACCTATAGAAATATTTAAAAACAATATAGATGTTTTAGTATGTGATGGTTTTGTTGGGAATATTTTATTGAAGCATACTGAAGCATTTGCAAGAACAATTGCTAAAAGAGGATTAGTCGATGAATTCGTGAAAAGATTTAATTACGAAATCTATGGAGGACTTCCACTTTTAGGGGTTAATGGTACTGTGATTATAGGTCATGGTATCTCAAATGAAAAGGCAATGAAAAATATGATTTTTCAATCTAAGAATATATATGAATCAAATATAAATTCTATAATTGAAAAGGCTTTATTGACAAATAACTAATTAATATGACAAAGATTAGAGCTGCAATTACTGCAGTAGAGGGTTATGTACCTGATTATATCTTGACAAATGAAGAGTTAAGCAAGATGGTTGATACTACTGATGAGTGGATAATGACTCGAATTGGTATCAAAGAAAGACATATATTAAAAGGAGAAGGAAAAGGAACTTCCGATTTAGGAGAAATAGTAGTTAAGAGGATTCTTGAATCCAAGGGTATCGATCCTTCGGAAATAGAATTAATTATCTGCTGTACAGTTACTCCAGATATGTTATTCCCAGCAACTGCAAATATCATTGCTGATAAATGTAATATAAAAAATGGCTTTGGATTCGATTTGAATGCAGGTTGTTCAGGCTTTATTTATGGGCTTACAACTGCTACAAAATACATTGAAAGCGGTTTTGTGAAAAGAGCAATTGTAGTAGGAGCTGAGAAAATGTCCTCAATAGTAAATTACCAAGACAGAGCAACATGTCCAATCTTTGGAGATGGAGCAGGAGCTGTATTGCTTGAGGCAACAACAGAAGAGTTTGGATATATGGATGGACTTATGCAAAGCGATGGAGTAGGGCGAGTTCACCTTCATCAAAAAGCAGGAGGTTCTGTTAAACCACCTACACACGAAACAATAGACGCAAGAGAACATTATATATATCAGGAAGGTCAGCCAGTATTTAAGTGGGCTGTAACCAAAATGGCAGAAGCAACAGAAGAAGTATTAAAGAGAAATAATTTAACTGCCGCTGATATAGCTTACGTTTTACCACATCAAGCAAATCTAAGAATTATTGATGCAACAGGTTCAAGACTTGGATTGCCAGAGGAAAAAGTATTAAAGAATATTGAAAAATACGGAAATACTACCTCTGCAACTATTCCTATGTTAATGTGGGAGAATATGCACAAATTTAAAAAAGGAGACAATCTAATACTTACTGCCTTTGGAGCAGGATTTACCTGGGGAGCTATTTGGCTAAAATGGGCAATCTAAAACTTTGTTTCTTAGGAACTGGAACCTCGCAAGGTGTGCCCGTAATAGGGTGCAATTGCGAGGTTTGCTCTTCTAATGACATTAGAGATAAGAGGCTTAGAACTTCTTGTATAATAACCTCTGACCAAGGTACTCAAATACTAATTGACTCTGGTCCTGATTTTAGAGAACAGATGTTAAGGCATAAGGTTTCTTATTTGGATGCAATACTAATAACTCATTCTCATAGAGACCATATTGGAGGTTTGGATGATGTGCGTTCCTATAATTACCTTCAAAGCAAGGCTATGCCTATCTATTCCAATGCACATACCCTTAGGGAGCTTAAGACCACTTATTCCTATGCTTTTCAAGATATGAAGTACCCAGGGCTTCCAGCCTTCGACCTTAAAGAAGTAAATAAGAATCAAAGCTTTTCTATAAACGAATTAGAAATTATACCAATAGAAGTTATACATTACAAACTCCCAATACTTGGTTATAGAATAGGGAATATAACTTATATAACAGATGCTAAGACGATTTCTAATACAGAAATCAAAAAGATAATTGGTACGGAGATTTTAATAGTAAATGCACTAAGAGAAGAAGAACATTTCTCACATTTTACTCTTAGTGAGGCTTTGGATTTAGTTGAGATAGTAAAGCCTAAGAAAGCTTATTTTATTCATATAAGCCACAGCATGCTTCATAGTAGAATCCAAGCAAAATTGCCAGATAATGTGTTTTTGGCTTATGATGATTTGGAGATAAGTTCGAACTTTTAGTCCTCTTCTTTGTTTTTTTATTATCTTTGAAGTCTAATTAAAAACTTTTAAACATGAAAACAAGATTATCTTTCTTATTTTTATCACTATTGTCAATTTCACTACTTGCTCAAGAGAAGGATTTTAATTTCCGGTTTGAAGCTGGAGGTAATCTCTCAAATATTGTAAGCTACAAGCATAATATAAACAATAATAGTAATTTCCTTAATGGAGATTATAAGCTTGGATACCAAATAGGAGGTTTTATTAACTACAATTTCGGGCATTATTTCTATGCAAGCTCTGGATTGAACTTTATTACAAAAGGTTTTAATTCTAAGAATATACCAATAATGGATAGCAATGGAGTAGAAATCCGTAGAACAGATTACTCAACATCTCTTATCTATATCCAAGTACCAGTACAGCTGGGTCTAAGATTCCCGATAAAAGATAACCATGATATTGATGTTCTCGCTGGAGGTTATTTTGGATTTTCTGTAATAGGGAATGAAAAATTTGAAGATGAGAATAATAATATTGTAATAAGAAACTTCTTTGACGAGCTATATATTATAGGTTCAAATCGTTTCGATGTAGGTTTGAAATTCTCAATAGCATATAATTTCTATAATATGTATATTGCAGCTACCTATGATTGGGGGATGTATAAATTTATCTCTCATGAAGTAGAAGATTTGAACAATGACCTAATTGATGATAGTTATAAATATCATGCAAAAAACTCCACAATAGGACTATCATTAGGAGTTAAGTTCTAATAGAGACAAAATCAATATTAGAGATTATAATAAAAGAAAACTCACCCTAATAAAAGAGTGAGTTTTTTTGATTTAAATAAAGTTCAACTATTATTTAGCTTGCGAATCAAGCGGAGTATAAGTTCTTGACGCAAGTTCTTTGTCTAATTGATAAAGACCAAAGCCGTTTTCTCCAATCATTTTAAGAGCATCTATCAGCCCTTGAGCAGTTTCTTCTTCCTCAACTTGTTCGTCGATAAACCATTTTAACATCGATTGTGTAGCATAATCATTCTCTGCAACAGCAAGAGAGTAAATATCATTAATCAATTTAGTAACCACTCTTTCGTGAGCTAAAGTGTCTTCAAACATAGCTAAAGGGGAGTCCCAATGAGTTTGAACCTTTTCAATTGGCTTAAGAACTGGTCTTGCACCTCTTGAAACCAGGTAATTAAAGAACTTCAATGCATGATCTTGCTCTTCCTTGAATTGAATCGACATCCAATTTGCAAACCCAGGCATACCTTTGCTTGCAAAATCAGAACTCATTGATAAATAAAGATATGCAGACCATAATTCTGCGTTGATTTGCTCGTTAATAGCTTCTTCTAATTTCTTACTTAACATAGTTATTTGTATTTATATTGTTTATAATTAAATTTCAATACTGCAAAGATACAATATATTAAATCATTTGTCAAGATAATTATATTAATAATGTGATAGAAAAAACCTATACTTAATCAATTATATTATCTAAATCATCCTCTCCTTCTATTTCCTCTTCAATATCTATCTCCTCATCTTCTATTTTAATACAAATCTTATCTAATAAAGAGATTGCCTTAGGATGGGACATATTAGCAGCAGTTTCCAATCTTGAGCAAATACTTGAACCAAGTCTTTGAAGTCTTTTACCGGAGTTACTTCTAATCAAACATAGTGCATAAATATAATGAGCATTTGGATTTTGGTCGTTGAGGCTTAAACTCTTGTCCAAGTCCTTCATAGCTCTTTTATAATCTTTTTGAATATAATAAGTCCTTGCTCTATTATAATATGCATCGGAATGTCTTGAATCTAATTCAATAGCTTTTGTGAAAAAAGGTTGAGAGGCTGCTCCATGGTTTGACCTAAGCATAGCAAGACCAAGATTATTATGAGTGTAGGGATGCTTTGAATCTAATTCCAATGTCTTTTGGAAATCGAAAATAGCATTAGCATAATCCTCTAATTTAGTATGTATTATTCCACGATAATTATAAGCTGAAGCATAGGTATTATCAAGTTTAATAGCATGATTTAAATCATTCAAGGCAGAATTATTATCCCCAATAAAATTCTTAGCAATACCTCTTAGGTAATATATCTCCTTGTCCTTATCATTATAATAAATAGCCTTATTATAATCCTCAATAGCTCCTTTAAAATCCTCAGTAAATCCTTTAGCAATACCCCTTTGTTTAAACATCGCAGGATTATTAAAACCATTACTTTCCGAAGAATTATAACTTGCAATAGCACTCAAATATTCTTTTCTTGATAGCTTAATATTCCCATAAAGATAGTATAGATAAGGATTATACTTCTCATTATCCATGCTAACTATAAGTTCGTTATAGGCTTTGTTGAAATCTTTTTGAGAGTAGTAGATAAAAGCCATTACAGAATGAATTCTTTTATCATATTCATCCTCATAAGTCATTTGATTAAGGGTGTTCTCTATTTTAGATAAGGTTTTAGGGTTAAAGAGTTCGAAGACTGGGATAAAAGACTCAATATCCTCATCATAAGCTTTGAAAAGATAGTATGTAAATTCCTCTGTACTTGAGATACTATGATAATAAGCCGAAAGAATAACAAAAAGTCTTTTATCTTCCAAAGTTTCACTGTCAATCAAATAATGAATATCTCTTGAGTAATTTCCTAATTCCTTTTCGTTGAAATTATCTATTATTCTTTTTTCAATTTCAAATGGCTTAATAGTATCGTAGTTTTGAGAATTAGCATAATTAGCAATAAATACTAAGCTAATAACTAATAGATAAGCTCTCCAAATCCTTCTCTTATTATTTCTATATCTCCACATGTTAGGTCTACAACTGTCGATTTATAATTGTTTCCGATTCCCTGGTCAATTACAAAATCTACCTTGTCTTGATATTCCTCATAAATTAACTCAGGATGAATATAATTCTCCTCTTCCTCACTCTCAGTGTTAAGCGAAGAGGTAATAAGAGGATAATCTAAGAAATCAACGATACTTAGAGCAACATTATTATTTGGTATTCTAATCCCAATAGTCTTTCTCTTTGTTTGGAGGATTTTTGGAATCTTTGTCGAAGCCTCTAAAATAAAAGTAAACTCTCCAGGAGTATTATTCTTAAGGATTTTGAAGGTGTTATTATTGATAGGTTTGGTAAATTCCGAAGCCTGACTAATATCTTTACAAACAATAGAAAAACAGCTTTTCTCAAATTTCTTACCCTTAAGATTAGCAAGTCTCTCAGCCCCTTTTAAGTTCCCAAGCTTGGCAGCAAAGGCATAGAGAGTATCGGTAGGGTAGATTATTACACCACCTTTATCCAAGCAAGAGCAAACCTCTTCCAAGTGTTTTTTGTCAATTGTATCCGAATATAATTTTATAATCATAGTGCAAAGATAATCAATTCAAATGAAAAATGAATTAAAGAAGTAAGAAAATTGAATCAAGAAAGAGAAAAATAGAATCAAAAATAAGAGTGCGCACGACAGGATTTGAACCTGCACGTCGTAACCGACACCACCCCCTCAAAGTGGCATGTCTACCAATTCCACCACGTGCGCTAATTAAACCCCTAAAAGGAGTATTCTTTTGATTTGGGAGTGCAAAGATAAAAAAAATATCGTATATTTGCTCCTTCATTTCAAAATTTATACACATTATGGTCAATGACCAACCAATAATATTAATGATTGAGACTTCAACCTCAATTTGTTCAGTATCTCTTTTCAAAGCTAAGGAGTTATTAGCAATAGTTGAGATAGAAGAAACAAATGCTCATTCCTCCAAGTTGTCTTTAATGATTGAGGAAGTAATGGAAAAAGCTTCATTAAAATATTCTGACTTAAACGCAATAAGTGTTAGCAAGGGTCCCGGCTCCTACACCGGATTAAGAATAGGAGTGTCGAGTGCAAAAGGACTTGCTTATTCATTAGATATACCTTTGATAAGTATAGAAACCTTAAAGATACTACATATTGCATGTATGGAGAAATACCCCAATAATAATACTATTCCAATGATAGATGCAAGAAGAATGGAGGTATACTCAATAATCTACGATAAGGAAGGAAAAGAAATTAAGAACTTAAGTGCAGATATAATTGAAAAGGGGATATACGAGGAGTATTTAAAGGAAGATGAAAAGTATATTATAATAGGCGATGGTGCAGAGAAATGTAAGGACGTATTTGCAGGAGATAAGAGGATGGTTTTTGATTCTGAGATAAAACTCTCAAGCAAATATATGGGTGAGATGAGCTTGGCAAAGTATTTGAGAGGAGAGTTTGAGGATACAGCCTATTTTGAGCCATACTACCTTAAGAATTTTATAGCAGCACCCTCAAAAGTAAAAGGACTTTATTCTTAATTTTAAATTGTTAATTTGTAAATTGTAAATTGTAAATAGATTAATGGGAAAAGATAAACTAAGGAGATTTGCTGAGAACGAAACCTTCCCTAATATGTTCCAAGCTCAGTACATAGATTTGGAAAGAGAGAACGGATTTTCGCTTAAAGGAGAGTGGAGAAGAGATTTCTTTAAGAACAATAATCCAATAGTATTGGAGCTTGGTTGTGGGAAAGGAGAGTATACAGTAGGGCTTGGAAGAAAGTATAAGGATAAGAATTTTATAGGAGTAGATATAAAGGGAGCAAGGATGTGGAGGGGTTGCAAAACCTCGATAGAGGAGAATTTAAACAATATAGCATTCCTAAGAACACATGTACAGATTATAGATAAGTATTTTAGTGAAGGTGAGGTTGATGAAATATGGATTACCTTTTGCGACCCACAACTAAAGAAACCTAATAAGCGACTAACAAGCCCAAGATTTCTTGATATATACTCAAGGATACTAAAGCCAGGAGGGATAATACACTTAAAAACCGACTCACAAGAGCTATATGATTACACTCTTGAAGAGGTCTTAATCCCTAATAATTACAAGATTCACTATAATACTAATGATCTTTATAGTACAGACGATATGCATGAGGTAAAAGAGATAAAAACCTATTACGAGAATATATACCTTAAGGAAAACAAGCCTATTACATATTTAGAGTTTGAGATAAATAGGTGAGAATTAAAATAAAAACAATAAAACAAGCGTTAGAAAAAACGCATTAAATAAGAAATAATTAAATTAATCAATTAAATACACTTAACGAATGAAAAAAATCGCATTAATTTTAGCCTTAGTAATAGCACCATTTATTCTAAAGGCACAAGACAATTCTGAAGCAGAAAAAATCAACAAATGGATTCAATCTTATAACGAATTAGTAGCAAACAAGGATTGGTCAAGCATCCTTAGCCAACAAGGTAAAACAAAAGCAGAATTGCCTGAATGGGATTTGGTATATTACTACGTAGGATTTGCAGACTATAACCTAAAGAACTACCAAGACGCAGTTATGAACTTCTCTATCTTTCTTGACAAGAACAGTACAATGACCGATGAAAAGAAAGATATGATAAAATCCTCATTACTTAGCCGTGCAGAGTCATTTGCTCAAATCAAAGACATTCCTTCATCAATTAAAGATTATGATAAGTATCTAAGCTTAAGCCCTGGAGATGTTCAAGCAATGTTAAGCAAAGCTAATGTATATCTTAATGCAAACGATTTTGAGGGATATATCAAAGAACTAACCAATGTAATCAATATTGAGCCAAGCAACAAAACCTATATCTCTAACCGTGCAGGAGCTTATGCAAACATAGGACAGTGGGCAATGGCGATAGAAGATTATTCTAAGCTAATCCAATTAGACCCAAAGAATAAAGATTATTATTCAAACAGAGCATTTGCAAACTACTCACTTAAAACTCCAGAAGGATACCAAGCAGCAGTAGCAGACTATAATAAAATAGTAGAAATGGGTTTTGCAGATGAGCAAACATATAATTCCCTAACAGTATTAAACAATGCATTAAAGAACTACACAGCAAGCATAGCTGCATTTGACAAGCTTTTAGAACTTAAAGGAGGAGAAGACGCAGGGATACTTTATGACAGAGGAACAGCAAAATACAATAACAAAGACTATAAGGGAGCTATAGAGGATTTCAATAAAGTACTTGAAGCAAATCCAGAGCATATCAACGCACTAAAGAGAAGAGCAACCTCCAAAACACGTTTGGGAGATAAAGCAGGAGCACAACAAGATGCAATCAAGATTAAGGAATTAGAAGGCAAATAAAAAAAATATTAGGTGGTTTTGGCAAATCTTCATAACTTTGCTCATTGAATTTGCATAAAAATAAAACAATTGAAATATGAATAAAGAGAGACTATTTCCCGAATTTCCAGAGGTATCGACCAAGGAATGGGAAGAGGTAATAATGGCTGACCTTAAGGGTGGCGATTATGAGAAAAAGCTTGTATGGAAAACCATAGAAGGGTTTGATGTAAGACCATACTACAGAGCTGAAGACCTCAAAAACCTTGATTTAAGACCTTCAACAAAGACAGATAATAATTGGGATATAAGACAAGATATCTACGAAGAGGATTTAACCACAGCTAACGCAATAGCACTTGAGGGATTAAAACGTGGAGTAAACTCAATAGGGCTAAACGCTACTAAGGTAGTGAAAGTAGAAGACCTACAAGTACTACTAAACGGAATAGATTTAACTCAAGTAAAGATAAATTTCCTTGAAGCACGTTCCTATTCAGAGCTAATTGACCTATTCATATACTTCCTAAAGAAGGAATCAATTGATATGAGCAAGGTAAGAGGCTCGTTGAACTTCGACCCATTTGGATATGCCCTTATCAATGGAGAGTTTTGCACAGACTTAAATTCTGTTTACGAAAAGGGAGCCTATATCCTAAAAGTAATTAGAGAGAATATCCCTAATTTTGATGCTATCAATGTAGGAGGAAATATTTTCAATAACGCAGGAGCATCGATAGTACAGGAACTTGCATATACCCTAAGCTCGGCAAACGAATACCTATACAACCTAAACCAAAAAGGATTAGAAATACACTCAATAGGTTATAGAATGATGTTCTCATTCGCAACAGGGTCTAACTATTTTATGGAAATAGCAAAAATTCGAGCAGCAAGGATGTTATGGCGTAAGATTATCGAGCAATACAACCCTAAATGTAACTCAGCCTACGACCTATTCATATCAACAGAAAGCTCATACTACAACAAAACCATCTACGACCCATACGTAAATATGCTAAGAACAACAACCGAGACAATGTCCTCAGCAATAGCAGGAGCAGACTCAATCTCAGTATATCCATTCGATGTAGCATTTAGCGAGAATAACTCATTCTCAACACGTATAGCCAATAACCAACAAATCCTATTAAAAGAAGAATCGTACTTAGACAAGATAGTAGACCCATCAGCTGGTTCATACTATATCGAAACACTAACCGATTCAATAGCAAAACATGCTTGGGATATGTTTAAGGAAATAGAAGCTAAGGGAGGTTTTGTAGCAGCTATCCAAAGCGGATTTATCCAAGACGAGATAGAGAAAACTCACGCTAAGAGAGCAACAGATGCAGCAATGCGTAAGACAGTAATCTTAGGAACCAACCAATACCCTAATCTTAACGAAAGAATGGCAGACAAAGTACAGCCAGAGTGTTGCGAAACAGCATATAAGAATGATATAAAACCTCTTACTTGTAATCGTTTAAGCAAAGACTTTGAACTCTTAAGATTAGAAGTAGAAAAGAGAGGAAAAGCTCCAAAAGTATTCTTACTAACCTTCGGAAACTTAGCCTTCCGCAAAGCAAGAGCAGGATTTGCAACCAACTTCTTTGGAGTAGCAGGATACGAGATAATCGATAACCTCGGGTTCTCAACCCCAGAAGAAGGAATAAAAGCAGCCATTGACGCTAAAGCAGATATAGTAGTACTTTGCTCCTCAGACGAAGAATACTCAGAATGGGTGCCAAACGTAACCGCAGGATTAAAAGGAAAAGTAAACCACATAATAGTAGCTGGATATCCAACCGAACAAGTAGAAAACTTCAAGGCACAAGGCGTAACCGATTTTATACACGTACGCTCAAACTGCTTAGAAAGCCTAAAGAAATACAACAAAGAAATCTTAGGATAAGAAAAACAAATAAAAACCTTAAAACCAAATAAGCTGTGTAGTATTAATTTATTACACAGCTTTTTTTATTAGTGCCAACATTAGTGCCAACTTCGGTGCCAACATTAGTGCCAAGATTAGTGCCAAATATAATGAGACATGTATATAGCCTAATAAAAAGCGAATGCATCCACTTTATGTTGTATTTTGATTGTTGATAATATATGTAAGAAGCTATCTCTAATAGTGTGAAAGTTTGAAGTAATTTACCTGTATTATCATAATATGATTATCTTTGAAAGTTATCAAGTGAAAAAATCAAATCTTTATACTTATATATGTTTATAATATATAAGTATAAAAGCATTAATTTTAGCGGTAGTTTATTAATGATTTAAATGAGTTTATCGAATAATATTGAATTACAACATTTAAATATATCCATATTCAACGTACAAATTAAAATTAAATATGAATTATTTGATTTTTTTTAATATATTTGCACACTTAAGCAATACATAGGTTATGCCAAATAAAGTTTTAAATATTATAGCAAATGAAACTAACGGAAGATGTTATCAATCGTATAGATATTGTGCTGATGATGAGATAAAAATTCCAACACTTGATTATGAAGACAAAGGGGATTCGTTTATTATAAAAAATTCATATGGAGAAACTGATACAAGTTTAAAAACTACAAAGAGTTTAAGAGATTTTTCAGATAAAATAATTAATATAGAACCTCTATTTGAATTCTTCTTAGATGGTTCAAGAAGAACATATAAGATTGATGATATAGAAATTAACAGAAGTGTTTATCCAATTATTGCAGGACAAATTGGAGTAGCTTGCTGTCAGAGAAAATCTCCTGATAAATTTAAATGTATTGAATTAGAAAATAAAATAGTATTGTCATTGCCTAAAGCTGCAAATCCTAATGCGGGTGATGCTAAGCTCTTCTTTAATAAATTAACTGACAAAGTGAATCAAAATTCGATTATCGAAAAAAGAGAATTAATATTTGATAAGATATTATCCTATGATTCTAGAAAGCAAGACGAAAATACAAAATATGAAAATCTTGGAATAGCTACTATTCAAGATGAAATGATTGAAACAGAAAAAAGAATCGTAGCTTCTCTTTATAGTAAAAGATTAATAAATGCAAATAGATATTTAATTAAGGATGGTTCTTTACAATACAAACCAATGAAAACAGGAGATTTTAAAGAACTTATAAAAATAAAAAATCATTATAAATCTGTTGTAGGTGTCTCTAAAATGTTTAATCCAGAACTCTGTGTAGATCATGTAGGAAAGAGCAATGCAGATAAAATTGCAGAATTAAAATTATACCATAGAACACCAGTTTATAAACATTCAAGTGCTGTAGTTGGAGATGTATACTTTGCTATTTGGTATGTAAGAATAAGAGAGAAGCAATACTCTTCTAGTCCTTTTTCGGGAGTACTGAAGTTGGAAAAAATATTAATTACAGATGAAGAGATTGAGAATGGATTAGACAGCTACGAAGTTGATTTAATCACTGCAAATATCATAAATGAACGAAATCCTGTTTGCTATGGTAAAGATAATCGCTGGGCAAATCATTTATATCCAATTTATCTCACGGAAACCTTTATTAAAAGCAAATATTTAAGCGATATAAACTTTCTAAATCTATTTTAATATGAAGAAAATTGGCAAAATAATAGCCACAGAGAAAGTACCTACAACAGTAGAGTTTTTTTATTTTTGGACTGACAAACACCTTATAATTAAACCATTTGATGTTATTAAGGTGAATCATTTAAACGATTCAATTACATTTGGAGTTGTAGAAGAAATTTCACATTTAACGGATGGTGCAAGCTTTTTAGCTGGTTATATTTCTAGCGATTTTGGAGAAGTTGAAGCTAAAACTTACTCTAATCGTATTGGTATGAATTACATTAAAGCAAAGGTTGTTGGTAATACAAAAAATATTTACACCCCTGTTTTGGATGGATCAATAGTTTCGCTTGCAAATTCAGATGAAGTAACAATGGCATTAGGATTGAAAAATATTAAAAATCCATTACCATGTGGTATTATTGAAATGTACGAAGGAGAGGAAAAAATTACTATTCCAGTAAATTTCAATTCTAATTTTTTAATAGGTCCAGAAGGAGCTCATTTAAATATTTCTGGTATATCAGGATTAGCATCAAAAACATCTTATGCAATGTTTTTGCTTAAAAACATTCAAGAAAGGTATTTAAAAGAAGTTAAAGATGAAAGTGTAGCATTTGTATTTTTAAATGTTAAAGGTAGAGATTTATTGGCAATAGATGAAAAAACAGATGATTTACCAGAAAATGATGCTAAGATGTATAAAGATTTAGGATTAGATTTAAATCCTTTTACTAATGTGAAATATTTTTATCCATTTTCAAGAGATATTAAATCAACAACTTATGCAGATGTTAATGATGTTAAAAATCAACGTACTTTTAATAAAGCATTTCAGTATAAGTATGTATTTGAAGAGGATAAAAATAGTTTAGATCTTCTTTTCGCAAATATTGATGATCCAAATCAAACAATGGAATCTATTGTCAGTACAATAATTTCGGGTGATAGTCAATTTAGTGGTATTAAAGATTGGACAACATTAAAAGATGAAGTACAAAGTAGACAAGCAAAAGGTGATACAGGAAAAGACAAGACAATCTCTGTATTAAGTTGGAGAAAGTTTTACCGATTATTAAATAAAACATTAACAAGAAATTCAGAGTTGTTTTCTAATTCGATAAATGAATCGAATAAAGAAGTTAGATTAGAAAAAGCAATTATGCAAATTCATAACAATGAAGTATATGTAATTGATATTGCAAAATTAGATGAAGAAGCACAAGGTTTTGTTTTTGGAGATGTAATGAGGGCAATTTATGAATTGAAATTAGGTCAAATTGATCGAGAGGATTCAGAGATTCCTTCTAAGATTATTATTTTCATAGATGAATTAAATAAATATGGAAGTAAGGATGTCCCTAAAAACTCACCTATTCTAAGACAGTTGCTAGATATTACTGAAAGAGGTCGTTCATTAGGAATTATTCTATTTTCTGCTGAACAATTTAAAAGTGATATTCATGATAGAGTTAAGGGTAATTGTGCTACTCATGCATTTGGAAGAACAAACGTAATTGAGATTTCAAAATCAGATTTTCAATATATGCCATCAGTCTATAAATCTATGCTTACAAGATTAGAACAAGGCGAATATATTTTACAAAATCCTGTATTTCGTTCTCCTTTAAATATCAAATTTCCACGTCCACTATATAAACAATATAAAAATGGATAATATAGATAAAACATTAATTGGTAAAGATGTAATTGAATCATTAACAACTTCAATGTATGAAGATCCTCGTTTTATTTTCAGAGAATACATTCAAAATTCAGCAGATGCAATAGATAAAGCTAAAAGGGATAAATTAATTGATGAAGGTCATATTTTTATTAATATAAATCAAGAAAAAAAAATGATAGAAATTGAAGATGATGCAATAGGTATTGAAACCTCAAAAGTCATTTCAATTTTAAAAAATATTGCTCAATCAACAAAAATCAAAGGTTCTGATAAGGGATTTAGAGGTATTGGTAGATTGGGTGGGTTAGGTTATTGTAATAAATTAATTTTTGAGACATCTGTGCGGGGTGAAAATATAAAATCAATTATGACATGGGACGCTGCTGAACTTAAAAAAATTATTGCTGATCGTTCAAAAAAAGAAGAAGCCCACGAAGTTATTGATGCTGTTACCTCATATTTAACAGAAAAAGAAGATGTTGATAAACATTATTTTAAAGTTATTTTACAAGAAGTTACAAATAATGATTTATTAGATGTTGCTACGATTAGAGAGTATCTATCTATGGTAGCACCAGTACCTTTTAAACGAGCAACTTTAACTCCTAAAATTTATAGTTATATTTCAGAGAACAATTTTATTGTTGACGAATATCAAATATTTGTCAATACAGAACAAATATTTAAAGGTTATAAGTGGTATGTATATGAGGGAGACCAAAGTAATAGGAAACAAGTTGACGAAGTAATCGATATAGTTTTTTTTAAAGAAGAAGATAAAGATAATATACCTTTATATTGGGGTTGGTATGCAATTACCAATAAAATCCAATCATTACAAAAAATCAATTTTTCAAGAGGGTTTAGACTAAGAAATCACAATATTCAAATTGGAAACGATGATACTCTTCAAAAATTTCATAAAGATAGACGTTTTCAGTTCTATTTTTTTGGGGAGGTTCATGCAGTACATCCAGAATTACATCCAAATGCAAGACGAGATTATTTCTCTGAAAATTCTATTTATTGTCAATTTGAAAATAAATTAAAGATTTTCTTTCAATCAGAAATTCATAAGCTTTGTTATGATGCTTCTAAGCTTAATAGTGCTTTAAAAGATATAGATAAATTTAATCAAGTTGTTGAAGAGTATAGCCTTAAAAATAAAACAGGTTATATAAATAATGAACAAAAAGAAGAATTAGAAAAAAAACTTCAAAAGCAGGCTGAAATAAAAGAAAAAGCGATACAAAAAATATTAAATTTAAAAGATAATTCTGAGGAACTACCAATACATAAAATTATTGAAAAGTCATCTTCAAAATTTGATTCAGTAGAGCAATATGAAAGTATAATTGAAGAAGAAATTGATAATAAACCAATTTTTAGAACTGAAAAACTATCAAAACTAAACAAAAAAGAACGCAAATTTATCAGTGATATATTCGAGGTAATAAATAATGTTTTAACAAAAGATCTTGCTGAAAATTTGATTCATAAAATTGAAGAAAAATATAAATGAGAAACATACTTTTATTAGAACCAAATTATAAAAATAAATATCCTCCAATCGGCTTAATGAAAATCTCAACTTATCATCGACTTCTCGGTGATAATGTTACTTTTTATAAGGGAGATCTAAAAGAATTAATATTAGATGGACTTACAAAGAAATGTATCAATAAGCTGTTTTTAATCGATGAAAACATTAATTGGAGGTTATATTATAACAGCATAAAAAAATATATAAAAAAGGGTGGAAAGGAGGATTTAAATAATATTCCATTAAATAAATCAAACTATAAAGCACTACTTGAAGAAGCAATAATAGAACAAAAGAAAAATTTCTATAATAAGAAATACGAAAAAGAACCATTATTTGATAGAGTTTATATAGCTACATTATTTACATTTTATTGGAAAGTAACATTAGAAACTATAAACTTTGCAAAGGATTTGGTAAAAAGTGATAATGATATTTTTATTGGAGGAGTATCAGCAACTTTATTATATGATGATATTGTAGAAAATACTGGAATTATCCCTATTACAGGTTTATTAGATAAACCACAAAGGCTAGATAAAGATTTAAATATTTTAGGAAAGCATAAAGATATTATTGTTGATACATTGCCATTAGATTATTCAATTCTTGATGAAATTGACTATAAATATCCAGAAAAAGATGCTTATTACGGATATATGACAAGGGGCTGTATTAGGAAATGTTCATTTTGTGCAGTCCCTATTTTAGAACCAAATTATTGTAATTTCATTTCAATAAAAGATAAAATTGAAGAAACAAAATTAAAATATGGTGAACAGAGAAATCTTTTATTACTTGATAATAATGTATTAGCATCATCACGATTCGATGAAATTATTGATGAAATTATTGAATGTGGTTTTGGGAAGAATGCCAAATACACAGAGCCTAATCAATTTGAAATATCAATCAATAATCTAAAAAATGGTATTAATGATACAGCGTATACAAAGAAAACTTTTAATCTATATATAGAATTATTAAATAGACTTAAAGGGGACAAAAAACAAAATGTATATAATTTATTAAGCGATCATGAATTATTAGATATCAATACAACAACAAAAGATAATTTAATTTCGGTTTCTGATATACTTTCCCCTTTATATAACAAATATTTTAAGCAAGTTACAAAATTACGTTATGTCGATTTTAATCAGGGAGTAGATGCGAGGCTTTTTAATGAAGAAAAAGCAAATTTGCTTGGGAAAATAAATATACGACCATTAAGAATTGCTTTTGATAATATTAAAGATAAAAACCACTATGAAAATGCAATTAGATTAAGCGTAAAAGCGGGAATTAAAAATTTTTCAAATTACATACTTTATAATTTTAAAGATGACCCAACTGATTTTTATCAAAGATTAAGGTTTAATATTGATCTATGTGATGAATTAAATGTCAATATATATTCCTTCCCAATGAAATATCATCCAATAACAGGGATTGATAGATTTAATAGAGATTATTTAGGTGACAATTGGAATAGAAAGTATATAAGGGCAATTCAAGCAATACTCAATGCGATTAAAGGTAAGGTGGGTAAAGGAAAAGAATTTTTTGAAAAAGCATTTGGTGCTAATGAGGAAGAATTTTTGAAGATATTAGAAATGCCAGAAACAATGATTCTATATCGTTATTTTTTCGAATGGTTAGGTGAAGAAAAGAATTATCATATATCTACTATTGCATGGTGGGAATCATGGAAAGAAACATTTTCATTAATTGATGAAAGTGAATCGATAGAATTACTTGATATTATTCATCTAAATAAATTTAGTGCATTAAATCTATGTGATATAAATCCTAAATTTAAAGATTTATTATTGTTTTATATTAATTTGCGTGATGATATTAAAAAAGAAGAATCGGAATTATACATGCTTAAAAAAGAATATGACCAAAATCCTACAAGAAAATTGAGAAGAAAAAAATAAAATAAAGTTGTTGCTTATACGAAAAGATACTAAATAGAAAGCAATTCAAATTTATTTATATTTTTTTAACTTGACAAGGGGTTTGGTTTGTTGTATATTTGCTATGTTTTTATAATCAAATAAATTACTTTTATCAAAGCTGTGATAGCTTAGTTAGTTAAATTTTTTTTGCATGTCTGAAGGGAGTCTTAGTCGATTCCCTTCTTTTTTTGTCTTATTTCTTTATTTCAATTGTCTATTAATAAGTTATATGTTTTTTGAAAAGTTTTATAGGTTTTTAACTTGACAAGGGGTTTTGTTTGTTGTATATTTGCAATTGTATATTTTATTTTTTTGAATATCATATTTTGTTTTTATTCATTATAGCTGGGATAGCTACAATTTAAATTACTATTATAGCTGGGAAAGCTAAATAATTATTAAATTTAAGGGTTAGGATTGAAGAAGGAGTATTAATTTGCTCCTTCTTTTTTTTGTCTTTGATTTGTTAATAAAACTAACTCTTAGATCTGTTTTTTTATCTCTTAGATCTGTTTTTCTGTCTCTAAGAGTTAGTATTCTGTCTCTTAGCTCTGTTTCTCTCTGATTTCTCTTTTCTTTTATGCAATTGATTTTATATTTTAGAGTAGGGGTTAGTAGTAGGAGTAGGGGTTATTTTGAGTTTTTAAAGTCTATTCGCTTTTTATGTTTTTCTTGTTTATTGTGGGGATGTATTGATTTGAGTAAATATGTTTAAAATCGTGTTTTAACCCCTACTCCTACAATAAACCCCTACTCGGTTAGGGCAGGGGTAATATTGAAAGAGGAAAAGTATCAAATTAGCTTATACTATAATTTCGTCTTTTTTGTTGTCTCGGTTCTTTTCTATGTCCGATTTCTCGCTTAATAGGTATTTCTTACATCCATTCGACTTCCTAACTTCTAAATTTAGTCTGCTTAATGCTCTTCCTATCTTTAGTGTGTTTATCTCTTTATGATTGATAATATGCTTCCTTTGGATAATATCTAATACTTCTGTGCTTGTGTAATATTGAGGTCTATTATGTGTTGAGGTGTCCTCTTCAGATTCTGGGAAGATGAAATTTAGGTTGAGCATCTCTAATACAGGGTCTGTTGTTACAAATTCTTCGTTTTTCTTCTTTCTCTTCTCTATATCCTCTTTTGTTTCCCAATACTTGAAATTATCCTTATGCAATGCAAGTGCTTGGGCATAGACTAAGTCTATATCTATCTCTGCTTCATAGTCTATTTCAGTCATCTCATGTGCCCAAAATCTTCTTTCTCCCTCTTCTCCGCTAAGGAATTGTTTGTCGTTGAGTGTTGCAATAAATGAAGCGTTTCTTATAAACTTTTTCTGTTCCTTTCCGTAATGTTCTCTTTCTTGGATGGAATCTCTTGTGATAACTTCTTTTACGTCGTTAAATTCATTTCTATTGTATTTTGATAGCTCTTCTATGCTTATTAGAAAATTCTGAGATAGTTTGAAGTTAGTGTCCTTATGTCTTAGTGTTAATGGGCTTTGGGTGAAATAGTCCTCCCATTCCTTAGGTACTAAGAGATTGATATATGATGTTTTACCTATCCCTTCTTTTCCTAATAGAACAAGGCAATAATGATTTACAGTCTTAGGGTTTAATAGTGTTGCTACTATTGCTACTAAGTATTTTTTCAAATCTTCTCTCCATTCTTCCTGGTTGGTGGTCTTGACCTTGTCGGCTAATTGTTCTATATAATCCACTCCATCCCAAGTGGGCAATGAGTTTAGCTTTTGGGTAAAGGGGTTGAACTTCTCTACTTCGTTTGTCTTTAGAATCCTGCTAATGTTTATTTTGCGAGCTTTCTCGTTATGGTTTGTGATATAGGAATAGATAGTATTATCCATAATCGAATCGTATGTTACCCAAGTTTTTTTGTCTGATTCTTTATCTAATATCTCAAAACAATTCATTATATCATTAAATCTTATATCAAATCGCTTGTGAAAGAGTTCGAGGATTGCATAGTTGGAGTTTTCTCCTGTGTTGATAATTATGTCTTTCTTGGTATTGTTTTTTCTTTTAGCTTTCTTGGATGTAGAGGCTGATATTAATGTTTTTTCAAATTCCTCATTACCTAATCCGCTGTACTTACAATTAGAAAACTCTCTTATTGTTCCCTTGTCATACCCTGCTGCAAAAGCCTTTTGACAAAAACCATAGAGAGAGTTATTCCTATTGCCTTCTTGGTTAGGGCTCTCGATTATATGATTTTCGTATATCTCCCTTAGTTTATCCTCGTCAATGCTAAAACATTGAGAATCCTCATTATAATATGCCTCAGGGTCATAACTCAAAAAACATAGCCTTGTGATATCCTTAACCGATGGGTCGGATATAATAGAGTATTTACCTTCAAAATAATTGCTAATTTGATTAAACTTATCAGCATAGTATTTCGATAGCTTCTCATACTCCTTGTTCTCCAACATTTTTTCTACCTTCTCGTCTTTCTTAATTTTTACAAAGACTTTCAATCCATCACCGCTTGGGGAGGTAAACATAAGGTTAACTAAATTGTCTTTCTTTAGCCTCTCCTTAATGCGATTAATCTTTTGAGGATCTCCAATATGGTCGAAGTCCATCCCGCAAACATATTCAAATGTATTGATGTTTTCGAGGGTTCTCCTGTCATTAAATGTGGCAGCATAGGTGAAGGCTGGTAGAGACTTTTTCAGCTTCTCATATTGCTCCTTATCTTCATTTGCCTTAGCTTCTCTTATCTTCTCAACTTTTACTTTGTTAGTTGGTGCGATAATCATATTAACTAATGCCGCACTATCTATACAAATACTTGGAGTTGTAAGATTAAGAAATAAATTTACTTTATTCATCCGTCTTGGTTTTATATTTATTAATTATTAATTCTGCAATTTCTTCTATTTCCTCTAAGGTATATCTTCTTTTCTTAACCTGGGTCAATAGTCCGAACTCTTTTCTCAATCGATATAGGGTTGATTGAGAGATTTGTAGCTCCCTAAGCACATCTTTCTGTGTGTATCTTGGGATTTTTTTGTTTTGAATAATCATATTTTGGGTTTAATATTTATTTTATTTGTATCCGATTTGTTACATCTGTCAAAATCATTGTCTTACAAAATTACAAAAAAAATTTGAAACACATTAGGTTATTTTTGATGAATTTTCAATCAAGTTTTCAACATATATACTAAAGAGCTGTAATATAATTAGATAGCCTATTAGTAAATTTAGCAATTTATTTTATTTTTTTTATATAAATTATATAATTGTATAATCCTGCAACTTGAAATAATTAATCAAAAACTTAGATATTCATATTAATTCAAGTAAAGTCAAGTGAAGTCAAACAAATAAAAATCAATGATATATCAAATATTATTCGTATCTTTGTAAATAGAAATTAGGGGGGTGTTTAATGATGTTTTTAGAATTAAAATCCGGAGTTTATTTCAAGAGACTGAATTAATATATTAACCAGATTTCTATAAATTATATTAGTTACAAACCATTTAAAAAGTAAAGTTATGGCTATCAGTTATGTAAGAGTTAAGCGTAATATTCACACTGGGTTCAATCCAGGAGATAAATACCTTGCTCAGATTTTTAGAAATGCAGACGTAAGTATGGATGAATTGTGTACAGAGATTACACAAAGCACTACTGTCTCTTATCCCGATGCATTAGCATGT
>Ga0265293_10004886_pt1 | contig 23046 bp, 14 predicted proteins | sample Munlanlewell138R_FD_192505 | JGI IMG/M metagenome (GOLD analysis project Ga0265293, IMG submission 192505) | Leachate microbial communities from a municipal landfill in Southern Ontario, Canada - Leachate well 138R | ecosystem: Engineered > Solid waste > Landfill > Unclassified | place: Canada... | reverse complement strand
TCTATATAAAACAACAATATTAGGAACTATTAAACCTAGAAATGGAATAGATCCTACAGTTACTAATACACTAGCACTTACAAGTGAAACAATAATTAAACCAACATTGACTACTTTCTTATATGATAAACCTAAATTCTTAGAGAAATCTTCTCCCATTCCAGCTACACTAAACCTATAAGCATAAATATAGGCTAGAATAACTAATGGAATAACTAGATATAACATTTCATATCTACCTGCAATAATTAAAGAAAAATCACCAACCATATAAGAATTTAAAGTTTGAATTAAATCAAATCTATAAGCAATAAATGTTGTTATAGAATCAATTACAGTTCCAAGAATTATTCCTATTAAGGGAATAAGCAACATATTTTTAGCTTTTATTTTTGAAGTAAACCTCATAAATAAAAAAGTCCCAACCATTGAAACTATAAATGCAACTATAAGTCTAGTAAATATTGAAGAACTTACAAACAAAATCATTGCAATTAATACCCCTAATTTTGCAGAATCTAAAGTTGCCGCAGTTGAAGGTGATACAAATTTATTTCGTGATAATTGTTGCATTATAAGTCCACTAATACTCATACCGACTCCTGCAAAAATGATACTTATAGTTCTAGGAAATCTACTTTTAAAAAGTAAAGTTAATGCTTCTGCTTCTAATCTAATAATATCAATTAACCCAAAGGACCTTACTCCAATGAATAAAGATAATAGCACCAATATTCCAAATACAGTCCAAAGTAATGCCCTCTTCAGAAGTCTCACCTCATTTTCTAATCGTATATAATTATAACAAAAATAAGTATTGTTTGCAACATTATTTATAATTTTTCTAAATAAGAAAATAACCATAAAACAAAAAGCCTGCTTATCTTGTATGATAAGCAGACTTTGTTTTTAAATCTTTTTGAACTTTTCTACATCTACAATAAAGATAGTAGCTCCACCAACAGTAACCTCTAGTGGTGTTGAAGGAATGATACCAATATCACTTATTACAGAACTAGGTACTAATTCATTTCTAGTCTTCGAAAACTTAGTAATTATATCTACTACTTTATCGACATCATCATCCCTAGAACCTATCATTAGAGTAGTATTACCCTTTCTTAATAAGCCCCCACTAGATGCTAATTTTGTAACTGAAAATTTCTCTTTAACTAGTTCCTTCATTAATACCGATGCATCATCATTAGAAACTATAGCTAGTATTAATTTCATTAAACATTCCTCCTTTTCTACTACTATTATATTATAAAGTAGAACATTTGTAAAGTTGTCTTTATCTAATTTTCCAACTCTATGGTCTATGGTATCATTTTTATCATATTGATTCCATCAATTACATCTTGTTTAGTTTCAATACTATATTGACCAGGTTCACTACCAAATCTGAATCCAAATGGAGGATTTTCAGGTACAGAAGCTTCATCTAGTACTTTATTAAGCATTGTTTCAATCGAACCATTTAATACTCTTGAATGATCCCATAGAGCAGATGCAAGTTCTTCTGAAGATGATGAATTTTTAATAGTATTTAGATTAATAGTATTAAAGTTAACTCCAGCATCATCCATTGCTTGAATCGCAATTAAGAATCCTTCTAAGTCTGATTTTTGAATATTTCCTTCTTCTATTTGGTAAGTACCATTTCTAACAGGGTTCACACTTGTTTGATGGTAGAACCATTGATATCCACCATGTGATGCAGGTTCTAAGATGAATCCATCTAATACTCCACCAACACCAACAAGTTCACTAATAGTATCTGCAATAGTAGCTTCTAATACTCTAGATTTTAGAACTTCTTCAAAATTAGTTTCTAACATGTTATCCATAGTAAATGTATAACTTGCGAAATCATTAGGTCCAATTAACTCACTAATACCTGTTAAGAATCTTCTTAATTCACCTTCATCAGTCACTGTTTCACCACTAAATGATCTTTCCCAAACAATTGGTCCATCAGTTAAGTAGTAATAAGTTGATGAATCAGTAGGTGTATTAATCTTAGGTTCATCAACAATATGTTTAATTACACTTGCTTCTACTACTCTAGAATCAAGGATAACTTCTTGGTCTTCTCCTAATATTGTATCTACATCAAATGTAGCAGTTGATAAATCATTAGGTCCAATTATCTTTTCAATTGAAGCTAAGAATTTAACTAATTCACCGTTTTCACCATACCAGTCTTCATCAGTAAATCCTGCAGGTTTAACTAATTTATCATGTAAGCTTCCGCCTACTTCCATTTCAATTTCAATAGTATTTACAACTGATGCTTCTACTACTCTACTTGCTAATAGTGTTTCTTGATCTGGACCAAAGAATTTATTAACATCAAATGTTGCGTTTTCGAAATCATCACCATCAAGGATAATTTCGATAGCACTTAAGAATTTAACTAATTCTCCGTCTTCACCATACCAATCTTCAGTACCAAAACCATCAGGTGTTACAAGTTTATTTTCTAAACTTCCACCAGTTGCCATTTCTGTTTCAATCGTATTAACAACAGATGCTTCAACTACTCTACTTGCTAGTAATGTTTCTTGATCTGGGCCAAAGAATTTAGTTACATCAAAGTCTGCATTTTCAAAGTCGTCTCCACCAAGGATAATTTCAATAGCATTTAAGAATTTAACTAATTCTCCGTCTTCACCATACCAATCTTCAGTACCAAAACCATCAGGTGTTACAAGTTTATTTTCTAAACTTCCACCTGCTGCCATTTCTGTTTCAATAGTATTTACAACAGAAGCTTCAACTACTCTACTTGCTAATAATGTTTCTTGATCTGGGCCAAAGAATTTATTTACATCAAAGTCTGCATTTTCAAAGTCTTCTCCACCTAAGATAACTTCAATAGCATTTAAGAAATTAACAAGTTCTCCGTCTTCACCATACCAATCTTCATCAGCAAATCCATCAGGTTTCACAAGTTTACCTTCTAAGCTTCCACCTGCTGCCATTTCTGTTTCAATAGTATTTACAACAGATGCTTCAACTACTCTACTTGCTAATAATGTTGGTTGATCTGGACCAAAGAATTTGTTTACATCAAAGTCAGCATTTTCAAAGTCTTCTCCACCTAAGATAACTTCAATAGCATTTAAGAATTTAACTAATTCTCCGTCTTCACCATACCAATCTTCTTCAACAAAACCACCCGGTTTTACAAGTTTACCTTCTAAACTTCCGCCAACTTCCATCTCTGCTTCAATCTTATTTACAACAGATGCTTCTACAACCATACTTGCTAGAAGTGTTGGTTGGTCTGGTCCAAAGAATTTGGTTACATCAAAGTCAGCATTTTCAAAGTCATCACCATCAAGGATAACTTCAATAGCATTAATTAATTTTCTAAGTTCACCTTTATCAACAACATCTTCTCCTAGATATGTTACTTCCCAAACTACATCATCTGGAATTATTAACACATCTACTAAAGCACCTGTTGTTGCTTCGGTTTCAATTTTATTTATAATTGTATATTCAATAACTCTACTTGCAAGAATAACTTCATCTTCTGGATTTCCTCTTGCTTCGTCATAAACAACATCTAAGCTTATATCAGCTTCAAAATCGCTTATTCCAAGTCCTCTTAAAGCTTTTAGAGCTTTAACTAATTCACCATCTTCACCATACCATAAATCATTATCATAATTAGCGTGTTCAGGATTTAAATCATCTGGTAAGCTAATTAATGAGTCTTCATTACTTGCTTCATCTTCGATATACGAAACAATTGTATGAGAAAGAATTCTTGATGCTGTAACTGTATCAATTTCTTGATCTGTTATATTAAGTAATAAATTAGTATCAAATTCAATATCATCGATATTTCCATCTTCGCCTAAGAATACTAGAATACCATCTATTAATAATGGTAATTCAGTTTCCCATGTTTCTTCTACATAAGAAGGACTACTTCTATCAAAATCAGGATGAAGTTCGATTAAATCACTATCTTCACTTATATTTTCAATATTACTAATAATAGTTTCAATTAAGATTTCTGAATCTAATATAGTAGCTTGATTTTCTCCAGAAATACTTGTAAGTGAAATTGTTGATAAACTTTCAAATCCTTCATCAGGGCCAGTATTTTCACTTATAACTATTTGTGCTGCGAGGATGAATTTTTTAAGTTCTCCATCAATTCCAAAATAGCCATTTTCATTTTTAATAACACTTGGTAAGAATAATACTCCATTTAAACTTCCTGCAGGTGTATCATCTTCGTCTTTTGTGAAGTCTTCTAACATATTTACTGCAGTATTAACTATTAATCTAGAACTAACAATAATATCTATTTCAGCTTCAGTTAATTCTAAGATAGTATCTATATCAAAACCATCTCCATAACCAAGTAAGATTTTAGCTGATCTAAATAATGCATTTAGTTCTTCATATGTCCAATCATCTGGATCTTCAAATAAGTCGATTTCAAAATCACCAGGTAAGAATCCTGATATAATTGGTGTTAAGTTTCTCTTTATAATTGTTGATTCACTCATAGCAGTAGCTAAATCGTGAATAATATTATCTTCTGGGTCAATAGTTCCATCAGATAAATTAGCAAAATCAGGATCATCAATTAAACCAGAATCTAGGATAACAGATATAGCGGTTAGTAATGCTTTAAATTCCGCTTTTCCTTCTTCGCTGTCCCAATCAAATTCTAATGTTTCAGGATCAATTTCATCTGCAACTGCTGTTGAATCTAAAATGAATGAAATTAAACTGCTCATATTATGCATTATAATTCTTGATTCAACAACTGTATCTGCTAATTCATCAATACTATCACCAGAAAAATCAAAGCCATTTTCATTATCCATCATAGGAACAATCTTACTTGCAGTTGTAAATAATGCAACTAATTCTGCCTTACCTTCTGCACCTTTCCATGTAAGATCATCAGGTAATTCTATTTCAATAGGTAAATCCATTCCTGATAATAACATCTCTAATAAACCAGCTACATTTTCACTTAGTAAATCAGATTTAGATATATAATCAGCAATCTTTTCAATATTTTCTTCAGTTAATAAATCAATCGGATCAAAATCATCACCAAGCATACCACTATTAGCCATAACTACACCAAGTGATAAGATACTAATAAAATCTTGTCTATTGAAGTTATTAATAGTTATAACATCTTGGTATTCTTCTGGTAATGCTTTAAATAAGAATGCTGCTAATAATGTAGTATTATTTGAGAAGAATGTAGATGAATAAATTGCATCTGCAATTTCATTAACATTATCATCTGTTACAGCACTTAAATCAAGTGATGCGAAATCTAAGGAATTAAATCCTGCATTATGTAAAGCTCGATATATATTACTTATACTCTTTAGTTCGTTATTAATTGTAACTCCATCTAAATTAATATCATCAGCTTCCATTCCATTTTCTACAAGGAAATCATTAATACCTTCGCTATTAATCAAATATGTCATAGCTACATCACTTAAGATTCTTAAAATTTCTGATTCACTTAATTGATCAGTTACTGCTTCTACCTTATCAGGATCTAATCCTAAATAGTTAGGTTCTTCTCCATCTTCTGTTTCTAAATCTTGCATTAAAACAAGAGCAGCAACTAATGCTTTTCCTAAATAACTTATTTCTTCTTCATAGTCAACTTCTTTTAGTTCTTCTAATAAATCTTCTAAATCTATTAAAGCACTTATTTCTCCAAGTTGTTCATCTAATATATCACTGTTAACTGCAACTTCTAAACCTACAGGAATTGCAATATGAATTAGTTTTAGTTTAGAAATATCATCTATTACTTCGTCTAATACCTCAGTATCAATTTTAATAATATTATCTATACTAAACTCTTCATCACCTAGTTCTTCAGTAATCCTTGAGTAAACATTTACTGCAGTTTGCAGTTCAGCTCGAATTTTAATCTTAGTCTCAGCTACTTTAATCGAGAATATTTCATCAAAGATAGCTTCATCAAAATAACTATCTCCCAGTTTCACAAACCCACTTATTTTCCCAGCTAAAGTATCACGGTAATTTTCCATGAATAAAACAGCGTCACCCAATAAATCATCACCATTAGCTAGTAATACACCATTATTAGTATAAACAACAGTATATCCAAGTTCTTCAGTGTCTGCAGTTTCCATAGGAGCTAAAGTTGAGATTGATGCTCCAATAGATGCAAATCCTGCAAGCGGAATACTAATTAAAAGAACAGTTATTAGGGCATGAACTAAACTAACTCCCATACCTCCAAGACGAGATGTAAGAGTTTTTTTCTTTTTCTTGCCATCAACGATTTTCTTAGGTTTAATAATTAAATATATAATCCAGAATATAAACTTAAATACAGTTGCCATTAATATCAACCATACGATTATGAAGACAATTCTAACAACCATTACCATGAATGAATTAACTAATTCATAGAAAAGAGTTCCTTCAACCATAGCCCCTTCAAGACCTTCAACACTTCCACCTGCAAAGTTTAAAACGAATTCACCTAAACTAGTTAGTGTAACTCCTCCAAACTCCAGATTGAAACTTGAGAGGTCATAGTTTATAATCATATTTGAAAACACTGGGCTTAAAAACCAGCCAATCAAAAGTAATACAACAAAAACAATTAAATTATATACAGATTTAAAAGTACCCTTAAAGAATCCAAATATAACTCCAAGTACTAAAATAGCAATTATCGAGTAATTAAAATAACTCATCAATGCTTCATAATCTAAATTCATATTTCCAATCTCCTTAATCAATTTCTTCCTACTAAATATATCACTATTATATCACGCTTTTTTATTAATGTGTAGTAAGATAATTATAATTTTATTTCATTATATTATATTTTATTAGTTAGTTAAGGTGATTATTTAATAATTTTAACCACCATTTAAAAAGAAAAAGACATAATCCCCCCCAGAGATTATGCCTTTTCAAAAGTTTATTGCGTACTTATCCCTAAATACATTTATATTATATGCTAATGGGTTTGTAGAAATGTGGGGATTTTTGCATAAACTATAATTTTTTTTATTATATTGGGGATCATTTATTTTATAATAATATACTTATTTACTTTCTTTAGCACATTCAACACATCTTACATAGGTTGAAGTGTTTTCTTGCCTAAATTCAAAATCAGGAAACTTCTTAAAGAATGATAAAGTCTTCAGATTATCTCCATAGTTTCTTGGATGAAATCCAGGAAACTTCCTTTGTAATATTTGAGCAATATTGCCCCAGTAACTCCAACCATTATCTTCAGCATTATCTCTAATGATTATTTTCACATCCCTTAATACTTCTTCTATTGGAGTAATAGAACTTTCAATCTTTTTAGGAGCTTTTGTCTTTTTCTTTGTAGACTTAGCTTCTTCTTGTTTCTTTTCTTTTTTCTCTTCTTCAGAATTAACAACTAACATCTTATCAAGATAAGAAAATCTCTCACAAGAATTAACTAAAGATATTGGAGTTTTACTTTCTCCCATACCGAAGACAAACATATTATCTTCTTTTAATCTTGTAACTAGTTTAGTAAAGTCAGAGTCACTCGAAACTATACAAAAACTATCTACTTTCCCTTTGTATAAGATATCCATAGCATCAATTATTAGAGTAAAGTCAGAAGAGTTTTTACCAGATGCATAAGAGTATTGTTGGACTGGTGTCAGTCCATATTTAACACATTCGTCTTTCCAAGGACTTATAACTCTTTTTGTCCAATCTCCATAAACTCTTTTATAATTGATTCTCCCATACTTGTTTGCTTCATCGATTATGATTGGAAGATATTTTGTAGAAATATTTTCCGAATCAATCAATAAAGCAATATTACGATTATTTCCTTCCATATTAACCTCGTTTCATTATATCTATATTATATACTATTTAATATTAAAATGCTAATATAAATAATTCTAATTACTATATTTTTCTATTATTGAACTCCTAAGAATTTTATATTCATTATCAAAAATAATTCCTTTTTCTTTCAGTTTAACTATCCTTTCTAGTTTTTTTTCAAGGTTAGATTCAATCTCATTGTTATCATTAGTATACTCAATCTTTACAGTGTTGTACATTTGATTATCTTTTTTAAAATATAAGTATGCGAAAGCAGAAACTACATAAGCAAATAATGATAAGAAAAATATCCACCAACAATAGTATGACTTAAACCCGAACGGAACATAAGCTCCTCCACAATTATTGGAAACCCATCTTCTACCTATAAAACCGTTAGTTAAAAGCGAAATTATTGTTAGAGTTAAAAAGGATGCTATTGACACAATAAGAGATATTTTAATGATTTTTTTATATTTAGTTACATCTATTAGAGCAAGTGTAAAGATAGTTAAAGCAATTGCTAGGGAGACTATAATTGAACTTCCCATTAAATAAGTATAATATCCAAACAACCCAAATTCAATAATTGACATTATAAAGGAAGTAATTATTGAGGACAAAATTATAAAAACGCTAGAAATGAAAATATAGAATTGCATGCTAAAAATACGTTTATGCGTTCTAATCTTTCTAGGTTTTATTTTTTTTATTCTCTTTTCAAAATGTTTATTTCCTAAAGAAAGCATAAAAATACCCGCTAATAGATTACAAAATAACAGGGTTAATATGCTAATAGTTTTTATATCTTCTTTTGTTTTTACATTCTTTAATTAATTTAATGCAATAATTCCCACTACTAAAGGTGTTATGAAATAAGAGAATAGGATCATTGAAATCCAAATAAAAACTTTTGCTGTTACCTTCATACCAATACCTCATATATTAATATATCAATTTTACAATATTTTCTATTATATTTCAACAAAAAAAGTGAATCAATTTAATAGTAGCACAATATTTAGAAACTTTCAGTTATAAGCTCACTATAACCACCTTTTTTCTGCTAGTATTTCGTTTGATATCTTCTAGTGTAAGCAACTTTTCCAAGTTATTAATCATACCTAGAATACAATATAAAAAGTGGCAAAAATGCCGCTTTGCTATTAAACATGGCTCTTTGAAAATTTTTGTGGTTTTATAAAGTTTTATGGTTTTTTCTTAATTATTTTAAAAATGATCTGGAATTTTTTATCCAACTCATTTTTTTATGGACATATTTACCATTAAATTCTATAATAGTTGTCTACACATTTTTAGAAAGAGAGGTAAATGTGTCACAAAATAAGTTTAGCATAAAAATATTTGATTTACAAGGTAAACAACTTGTAGTTAATTCTGTTCTTACTTAGGAAAACTTAAAATCAATTTATGTATCCAAACCTATTGAATATTCTAATAAATATTGTATTCATTGTGGTAGTATTAATATTAAGGTTCATTCCTATTATAAGCGAACTATTAAATATCTAAATATAGGGTTGTATAAATCTATTATCATATATAATCAGAGAAAATTTATTTGTTGTGATTGTAATAAAACTTTTAATGAAACATCTTCTTTAGTCGATAAAGGTTCAACCAATCCTAATTTTTCAAAAATCAACATCTAAATTAAGGCAAGAACTAAAATAAGTTTTACTGATATAGCTAATGAAATGGATGTTAGTGATACAACTGCTATAAAAGAATTTAAAGACCATATTGCTGATTATAGATGCGACATAACTGAAGTTGTATGTTTAGATGAATTTAAAGCATCAACTATTGCTGGCGAATATGCTTTAATAATTGGTGATCCTGTTACAGGTAAAATTCTTGATGTACTTTCTTATAGAAAGCAAGATTATATTTATTACTATTTTAAATCAACTTCTGTGAAATCGATAAAACAGGTTAAATATATTGTCACAGATCTATTAGAATCATATAGAACTATATGTAATAGCCTATTTTGGGATAGCATACTTATAGCTGATAGATTTAATTAGATTAGACTTACTACTGAAGCATTCTATAAAACTAGAATAAAAATCATGAATAGTTACTTAAATTTAGGTAAGGAAAAATTTAAGGAAACATATAATAAGTATACTAAATATGCAAATATCTTAAAGAAATATCATAAACTATTACTTGCAAATAGATATTCTAAAGAATCATGGTTTTTTGATCAAAAAGAAATAGTTAGTTATATTTAAAAAGAAATGACTTTTCAAAAGGTGTTAGAGGTTATTGAATATTGTTTGAACTTTGATAGTGATATTGAAATAGCTTATGAGTTCTTACAAGAACTTTATATAAAAGCTAAATATTCAACTTTTGATGATGCAAGAGATAATTTGCTTGATTGGTGTTATATGGTAGAAAGATGCAATTCTAAACTTCCTGAAATTAAATAGACTGCAATTACATATAAAAGTTGGATAAATGAAATTGTTAATTCTTTTATGATTCATCCTATTACAAATAAAAGACAATCTAATGGTTTTATAGAAGGTAAAAATTATTTCGTAAAAGTAATTAAGAGAATTGATTTTGGTTATAAGGACTTTGAAACATTTAGAGCAAGAATATTATATACAAATGATAAAGATAGACCATATAAAAATTAAATGAATAGTTATTATAAAAATGTGTAAGACAAAAAGCCGCTATTTACATTGTGTAAACAGCGACTATTATTATTTAAATTATTTTGTGGTTTTTCTTAAGATTTTTTGTGGTTGATGTATAAAATTAGTTGCTTTTGACCACAAAACCACAAACTATCTTAGAGAGCCCATAAAACGAAGGGTTTGTCTTGTTTAAAATGTTTAAATAAATTTCTAAAATTTTATTGGTAAATTAAGAATACTATAAATTTATCAATAAAACCTAAATAAATCTTTGATTATATTTTAAGAAAGTTTTGTTATAATTATTTTAATACAAGCCATCCCTAGCGTTTCAATACTGGATTACCTAATTCATCGATATTTACAAAATCCCATATGTTTGGATCCCATACTTCTCTAATTTTATCGTGAATTTCTGGTAATGTTAAAACTTCAGAATATCCATCAGCAACTAAAGAATATGAGTCTTTTACAATACTGTCATATTCATTATAAATATTTTTTAAATAATAGCTATTTGATGTAACAGTAGAATATGAATTATATATATAAGTTTCACCAACGCTAGTTAATCCATATTTTGTGTTATTTGATTTTATAATACCAGTCACAACCGAATTATACACATTTGAACCATAGAGGCGAGATACTAACCCTGAAATTATAGTTGAACTATTTAAATCATTATCATCAATATCTATTTTTGTATAAGAATTTGAAATCTTGACTCGGTTAGCATATCCAATTAATCCACCAAGATATGTTGTGTTTGTTTTATTGAATGAATTAATTATAATATCTGTATTTATATTTTCAAATTTTGAATCATATGCATGTCCAGATAACCCCCCTACGTATGAATATGAGTTTACCTGGTTATCTATATTTATTTCACCTAATATGTTTATATTATATATCCTTGAATAATTATTAATACGACCAGCTAAACCTCCTATATAAGCATTATATTTTGAATTAGAATTACTCTTTACGGAGATAATGTAATTAATATTCTCTAAACTAATATTTCTAATTACTGAATTATTTACTTCGCCAAACAAGCCAATATAAACATTACTATCATAATATGTTTTTACAATAGATATATTTCGAATTGTATAACCATTCCCATCAAAAACACCTCTAAAGTTATCTATAGGATTAAATGTTTTATTTTCAAAGTCAATATCATTCACTAATCTATATACATTACCACTCTGAATATTTTGTAATTCTTCTGCAGTTGATACATCAAAAATATTGTCATCTTTTACAATAGTAGCAAAAACAACATCTACACCAGTCGATTTTGTTCTTGTAATATTTTCATTAGAATAATTAAAACTATTTATTGAATTAATTAAATAGCTATAATTTTCATCATAGTTTTGACTTCTAAAATATGCATATACAATATTTCCACTTTGTGTAATAATGTTTTGATAGATTGAATAATTAGTTGAAATATTTAAGCCATCAATTGTATAGTTGGTTGGATTATAGAATGTAATTTTCAAGTAATAATAACTATACTCTTTAATGTATTCAATTGGCTCATTATTTAAATTTACTATTTCAATATTCGTTATGTAAATATCACCATTAATAAATATTTCTAAATTATTATTTATATCAATATTAATGTTAAAGAGGTCATTATTTAAATTACCTTGTAATTCTTCAATTATAATATTAGTTAGTCCACCTTCATATGATTTATCTATTTCCATAAGTACTCTTAATGAATTTTCAGTTTGAGTAGTTACTGTATAATATTTACCATTAATTTTTGCTTTTGTAAAGGTAATATTTGATGGATTATTAATACCTATAGATAATGCTAAATCATCTCCAACTATTAAAGCTTCAGTATTTAAAACATTAATACCTGTAATTTCAATAAACGGACTTGTTTTAATTTGTTTAACTACCGTATTAACAACATTTTCTTGATTATTGTTGAGATTATAATCATATTCCATTTTCACATTATAATTTGTGTAAGGATCTAAATCTTTAAATATACCATTTAAAATATTTAAGTATTGATGGATTTCTTGATTATCTTTATCAATTAAAATTATTTTAAACGAATTTAAAGTACTATCAAGATCAGAAATACTAATATTAAATAGTATTTGATCAACATTTGAGTTTACGGATAGATCTACAGTCGGAACAATCTTTGCAATAGTTTTTATATTTATTTTATCACTAACATAGTTAGTCCCATAACCATCATCAAAGTCATATGTATATATAACTTCTAAAATATATGAATAATCAGAATATAAATCAGTAAATTTCAATATATTAAAATCAGTTATCGTATCAACTAATACTTTATTAGTATCATATAAATTTATACTAGTAATATTACCGATCCCTAAATTATCTAATATATCTAAATTAAATGTTATTTCATCTTTTGTTGCAGATACATTAGTGATTTCTATTGATGGAACATCTTCTTTATCAGGTGTTCTTAAATCAAAAACTTGTTCTAATACAAAATTATCTCCACCATATGAATATTCATATATTAAAACAATCTGATAGTTAGTTGAATATCTTAAATTACTGAATACTCTTATGGTTAGATCTTCTAAACTTTCCTTTAATACTCCATCTTCATATAATTCAATTCCTACCAATTTTCCAAGTTTAAAGAAATCATTAATTAGAATATCATATGAAATAGTATCTAATGTTAATTCAACATTTGTTAAATCAACTTTTGGAAGAAACTTCAGCATAGGTTGAGTATTATCAAACGACCACACATTTTCATCCCAATATAACTTCATAATTTCAAGAATATTTTCATAATTTAAAATATTACCATCACTAGAAAATATAGGTGTATAAACATTCTCTAAAATATCATAATTTTTATTTAGATATAAATCACCATTGTTAGGGCTTTTAGTTGTACTAAATGAATTTCTTACTATACTATATGAGTCAGTATAACAAAACAAAGAATATCCACTATTGGAAATTCCGAACGAATAACTATTTTCAAGAATAGAATTTTCTAAATATCCAGCTATAGTTCCACCGTTATTTATTATATTAGATTTTGATATAATATTTTTTAAAGTAGAGTTTTTAGAATAACCAACTAACCCACCTATAGAATCTGAATTATTCAAAGAATATGAACCTTCTATATATACATTATTAACATTTGAATTAGTTATTAAACCGGCTAATCCTCCAATTTGTTTGTAAGTTTGTGTGTTAGTAGTTAAATCAATATTTGAATTAATTATTATATTATTTAACTTTGAATATAATATAGATGCTGCTAATGCACCTACACGATTATAGTATGAATAATTATATTCATTATCGTATGATGAATTTATAATAAGGTTAAAATTATCTATAACTAAATTATTTATGATAGAGTTTTTAACATCACTAAATAATCCAATAGTAACCTCTTGATTAGTATAACTTCTTACAATGCTTAAATTACTAATCTTAAAACCATTACCTTCAAATATTCCATTAAATGGTTTTGGTTGCCAAGCTATACCTGATAAATCTAAATTATTCATTAGTTTATAAGAAAAACCATTTTTCATATTCATTAAATCATCTAAAGTATATATTTCTATAGGATCAGAATTATAATATAAATTAATAAAAATTGATTTATTAGTTATATTTTTTGTTTTATTAATATTGAGTTCAGAACTGCTATAATTAAAACTTCTAATCTCATAATTCCTATATGTTGCATCATAATTATTAAATGAAATCACAATCTTCGAATTATCATCATTAATTGAATTTATAGAATATACATTACCATTAATATTTATACTATTAATTAAATATTTAGTAGGATTATAAAATTCTAATTCTAAGAAATATTCTTGACTAACTAAAGCATAATCTATACCATTTCCATTAGCATCAACAAATCTCATATTTGTTATATAAACATCACCATTTACAAATACATTAGCTTTATTATTTGTTTCACTTTCGTTAAATGTATAAACTAATTCCAAATTATTAAAAATACCAGTTAGCTTTTCAATTATTATATTAATAGAACCAACCCCAAGTTCTTCTTCTAGTGGAATGTTAAAAGTAATATATGATTCATTTTGAGTTTTAACCAAATATTCTTTTCCATTAATAGTAGCTTTGTTAAACATGATTCCATCAGGATTAGTAATTTGTAATTGTAGTATTAATAAATCTCCAACCATTAAAGCATCTGTATTAAGTATACTTACACCTTCAAGTAAAAAGTCGGGATTAGTTCTCACTACATTTCTTACTTCAATATATTGAACTCCATAAGTATCACCTAAATCAAAAGAATAAGTAACAAGAATTCTATAAGTAGTATTAGATATAAGGTTAGTAAATTGTAATGTTGTAAAATCATTTAAACTAGATATTAAATTATTATCTAAATCATATAATTCTACTTTTTCAATATTACCATAGTTATTTGGATCAATAATGTCTAAATCAAAGTTTATTGAATCACTATTAACACCAATATCAACTATATTAACTTCTGGAGAACCTTCATTAGGAAGGGTTCTTACATCATAATATTCTTCTAAGTATTGATCACCTGTACCATCTAAATGATTGTATTTATATGTTACTTTAATAGTATAGTCAGTATTGTATTTCAAACTATTAAATTCTCTACCATTTCCATCAATTGTTGAAACGAGATTTCCTGTTGAATCAAATAGTTCAATTTTTTCAATTAAACCAATATTACTAAAATCAATTTCTTTTAATTCAAAATTTATTGAAGTTGGATTTGAAATAACATTTATAATTCTAATTAATGGATTCCATTTTAAGTTTGGTAATTCTTCATTAAAACTCCAAATATTGTTATCCCATAAACTAGAATAATTACTTAAATCAATATTTTCAAGATTTGTATATAGATTTATATTTTCAGTTATTAATTCTACCGAATAACCAATCATATTATAAGATGCGTTTTCAGAAATGGCAAAAGTATTAAGAACCTTACTGTTGTTTATATTACCAAAAAGGTAACCCACAGCCCAAGTTTGTGTACCAATTATATTACTATTTACATATCCGTTTTGAATGTCGAGTCCGTTACCATAACCAACTATTCCACCAACATCAGTCGATGAATTAGTATATAAATTGGTATTAATAACAAAGTTATTAATACTACTTGAAGTAGAATAACCTGCAATCGATCCAGTATAGTAGTTAGAATATAATGAACCGTCAACGATAATTTTGTTTACTTTAGAATCATTTAGATTCCCAGCAAAAAGACCAGTATAGTAGGTTCCACTAGAAGAAACTATCATGTCAATATAAATATCTTCTGCACTCGAATTAGAAACATGTCTTGATAATCCACCAACATAAGAATTTCTTGATGATGTAGTATTATTGACATTAATTTCTCCATTAATGTTAATATTATTTAGGCTTGATGTATTTATATATGCAGCAAGTCCTCCAACATTAGCACTGTATTCTGATTGTGTTGTGGAGTTATTCATTGTTATCATGAATAATAAATCATTTATTGAAATATTTTTTAAGATAGAACTATAAACTTCTCTAAATAATCCATAAGTAACTGAGGTATCAACATATGTTTTTACATTTCTTAAATTGTTTATTGAATATCCATTTCCATCTATTACAACATAAGATATATCTTTTGGTTTCCAATCATAATCAGTTAAGTCTATATCATTAGCTAACTTATATGAATATCCACTTTCGATATTTGCTAAATCGAATGGAGTATATATGTATTTATATTCAGTACTTTTAACTAATACGATTAAGTCATCTATATTTTCTACACTCTTTTGTTTAGTTGTTTCATCTACTAAATATGTAAATGATGCTAAATTATAATTATATGTAGTGTTAGAAACTGTATTTGTTAAATTAATTGTAACAACGCTATTATTATCACTTAGAGTATAATTATTATCTAAAGATAGTTCGCCAAGATATCTTATATTTAATTTATTAATAATATATCCTGTTGGATTATCAAAAGTAATTCTAATTTGATAAGAATCACCTGGCATTGCATATTCTAAATCTAAACCATTCGGATCTAGAATCTCCATTTTTTCAACAAAAATATCCCCATTAACAAATGCATAGCCAACATTGTTATCTTTAATATCGAAGGCTCTTTCTTGATTATAATTTTGACCTTCAATTTTTTGAACTACAAACTCTGTTGTTCCGCCTCGGTATTCAGAACCAATTGGAAATTCAACTCTAATTTTATCGTTAGTTGTTACATCACTAACTGTATAATAAACATCGTTTATCATGACTTTAGTAAAAGTCATTTTTTGTGGATTAAATACACTTATCTCAAAAGCAATAGAATCACCTTCAGTTAGTTTTTCAGTATTGATAACTTTAGTATTTAAAACAGTAATTGATGGTGCAGTATATGCATCTATTGATTTTACTAATGTATTAATTCCCTTTCCATCTTTTAAATCATAACTATAAGTTATTTCAAAAGTATATTTAATGTCATAATAAAGATTTGTAAATAAAAGTTCTTCAAAGTTGTCTAAACTAGAGAATACTTTACCATCTTTTTTTGCTACTGCACTTGTGATATTTCCAACACTATCAACATCTGTTATAATAGCTTCTAGTAAAACAAAATCACTTTCACTATCTATTAGTTCTAGGTTAATTTCTGGAATTTTATAGCTTGTAGTAGTAAAATTATATTCATACTCTGCTTGTTTTGGACCTAAGTTATCATTTAAATCATATGTATATGTTACTTTAATTGTATAGATATTACCTGCAAGTAAATTATGTAAATTAACTTCTTCTTCTAATTCAGAAACAAATTCATTATCTTTATATAATTCAATTTTATCAATATAAGCTTCATAATCACTATGTTTAACTAGATTTATTAAACCACTATATTCTTCATAGGCTATTGTTTCATTAACTAGTTTAATATATGGAGCAGTTTTCTTTTCAGTTAAAAATGTTTCTTTAACTTCAATTACCTTTGATACATTACCATCGTTTAAATCATACTCATACTGCACAATAATTGTATAATTATTATTTGAATATAAACTGTTGAAGGCTCTTAACTTTAAATCATCTAACTTTTCAACAAAAGTATTTCCTTGCCATAGTTCGATTGATTTAACTTGACCTATTAGATCTTCATCTTGGATGTCAACTACAAACTCAACACTTTCTTGAGTTGGTTCAACATCTTTTATAATTATAGTTGGAACAACCTTTTCTAGTGTTTTAATACTTTCTTTTTCAACAACTACTTGGTTTTTGTCACCTAAAGTGTATTCATACTTTGCAATAACTTCATAGTCTGTATTTGATTTTAAATTTACAAAAGAAAACACATCAAAACTTTCTAATGTTTTTACAACTTTACCATTTTCCATTAATTCAACAGATTTAAGATTTCCTAATAAATCAGTATCCATAATGTTTAATGTGAAATTAACAGAATCTTTAGTTGAATCAATACTATATATTTCAAATATTTTTTCCGTATATAAAGCATTCTTATTTAAAACATTGATATTTAAACCTTTTTCGTCTAAAAGATTGTATTTAGCAATAATTGCATATTGATATAAATCTCCAGCAACTAAATTATTAAATTCAATATTATTTTTACCAAGAGTTAAATCCTTCTCTTGGATTATATCTTCACCATCATAAAGAACAGCCTTAAGGAAATCTCCTGCAGTAGCTATAAGACCATTTTTATCTCCTATTTCAGCATTAAATTTAATCGATGTTGCTTCAACTAATAATTCACTTAATACCACTACTGGTTTTTCAGTAAATGTCACACCTAATTTAATAGATTTATTTCCTTCTAAAACTACATCATTTATAGCAGTTCCATCTACATATTTTATTTCATCAATTGTAAATTCTTTAACTCCAGGTGTTTCTCCTGAATCAACTTCGAGAATTAGATTTTCAGAATCAGATCCTTTTTCAAATTGAAATGATTGATATTTGGTACCATTTAATGTAAATGATAATATTTCAAAAGAACTTGGATTAGATAATTTAATAGTTAAATATAACTTTTTATTGACTTCTGAATAATAATCTACAGAGAATTCATCAGTAAATTCATATTTCCTATAAATTTCATCTTCAATCTTCTCACCTGAAACATTGCCAAAAGGGTCATCTTGATTGATAACCTGTTTTAAACTCATTTCTGTAACTGTTTGCTCAGTTGATAAAATCATACCTTGATAAATTGGTGCTCTCTTACCTTCACCATTTTCTCCACTATTAAAGTTACATCCTATTAATATAATAGAAATTAATAGTAAGAAAAATAATTTAACATTTTTAAATTGCATAATGTACCCCTTTACATAATGTTATGATTAATTTTATCATTTCTGCCAATATTTGTAAATAAATATTAAACAATATATTTCATTCTACTAAAACTTAAATCATTTTTATAATTAATAATTTAAACAAACCTGTTTAAATAATTACTAATATTTATAGAATTAGTTAATCTTAGATTAAATATCTATAAAACTCCATTTTCACTTCTTTTGCACAATAAAATATGCTATAATATTTTATAGCAAAGGAGTTTATAGCAATGAAAGTTAAAAAAGGTTTTATAATTAAACAAATATCCAATCAATATGTAGTTGTTCCAGTCGGTGAAGCAACTATCCAATTTAATGGAATGATTACTCTAAATAACACAGCAAAAATTTTATTTGAAGCTCTTAGTACTAAGCAAACAATCTCTAGTTTAGTTAATCTATTAACTGATAAATATAATGTGTCAACAAAAGAAGCTACTTTAGATGTCGAAGAGTTTATAAGACTTTTAGAAAGCAATAATATCCTAGAATGAAAATATTGTCTAAAGAAATAATGCCATTTATTAAAGAAATGTTAGAAATGAATAAATCAGTAGAATTTAAAGTATCTGGTAACTCTATGTTACCTTTCTTTAAACATCACGAAACAATCATCCATTTGTCAAAAAAAGAAATTTATAATATAAATGATGTCATTTTATATTTAAACAATGATTCTTATATCCTTCATAGAATTTATAAACAAAAGAATGATCATTTTATTGTTTATGGTGATGCACTAAATTCAAAAGAAATAGTACATCCAAGGCAAATATTAGGATTTGTAGAATTTTATACACATAGAAATAAGCAAATAAAGTCAAATTCAAAAAGATATCTATTTAAGGTTAAACTATGGAAGTTATTAAAACCATTTAGAAGACCATTGTTATCTTTAATGAAAAAGGTTAAATTAATATGATCAATACAATTAAACAAGTTACAGATGTAGTAGCATCTACTCTACAAAAGAAAATATATATGAATAAAATTATAGATGAAAAATCTTTTTATACCATTACAAAAGAAAATGGCCTAATCCCTTTAATCTATGAAGGCTTAGATCATCATCTAATCTCAGATAATCTATTAAAAAGATTATCCAAGCATTACCTTAATTATATTGCACATGATTTACAAATGTTAGATAGTATAGATACATTACAACAAATATTAAACAAGAACAAAATTAAACATATATTTTTAAAAGGGTCACTCTTAAAGTCAATATATCCTAAGAGCTATTATCGTGGTATGGGAGATATTGATATATTAATAGAAGCAAATGAATTAGAAAAAGTTCATACAATATTTAAATCACTAAATATCGAGCTTCTACATCAATCAAGTGCTCACGATGTCTTTTTAATGCATAAAAGTATTAATATTGAAATTCATCCAAAGCTTTATAAAAACTTCAACAAAAACTATGCATTTTTAATAGAACATCCTTGGGACTATGCAAAGCAAGAAGCAGAATATACATATAAGTTCACACATGAATTCACAATTATTTATTTGCTATATCACCTTGCAAAACATTTAGATTCTAGCGGAATAGGCCTTAGAAGTATCTTAGATATTGGAATATATATAAATTATCATATAAATGATATTAATAAAAATACATTAAAGGATTTATTGGATAAAACAACTCTTACAAAATTCTTTTCAAATATAGTTTACCTAAATAAATTTTGTTTCAAAATTAGTAATCTAAATAGTTTTATTTACTTCCCACTCTTGACTCAAATTGAATATGATGAAATAATTCTTTATTTCTCTATCTCAGGAATTCACGGAACTGGTCATAAACATAATAAATTCGAAAATAGATTGGCAAGTAATTCTAATAAAAAGAGAACTAAACTATGTTTATTATTTAATATTCTTTTTCCTAAGTTTAAAGATATGAAAGAAATGTATCCTGCTTTAAAAAAAGCACCTCTACTTCTTCCAATGTTTTGGAAATATCGATGGATAAAATTAATTTTTAAGAAAACCAGATCAACATTTAAAAAAACAAAACAATTATTATTCAAAACAAACAAAAATTCAATAAATAAAATAAAAACTATTCACGACAAAATAGGATTGTAGAAAGGAAAAATATGACTAAATACCAAGTTGCTGATATTAAATTTGAATTTAACTATAATTTTGATAACTATTTCAAGAACAATATCGAAGATTATATAATTGAAGATTCATCTTTAATTAATCATAAAATCAGAGTTAAATTAGTAAATGAACTAGCATTGCCATATGGTAATATATTTGGAAAGCAAAACCCTTATACAATAACTAATGAGGATAAAAGGATAATTTTTTTCAAGAAAAAAAATCAAGTATCAATATTGATGAAGCACGATCACGATTATAAAAATATAGAAATATTTTTAAATCAAAACTTAATCAAAAATCTCCCTCAAACAGAATATATAATGTCAGGGATAATGTTTTTAGAACTAGCAATGCATTTAGGTTATCTACCAATTCATGCAACCGCAATTTCAATAAGTAATGAAGCGGTTTTATTTTCTGCTCCTTCAGGAACAGGGAAATCAACACATGCAAATTATTGGAAACAACTATATCCAGAAACTATATTTATTAATGATGATAAACCATTAATAAATATAGAAAACAACGAATTATATGTATATGGATCTCCATTCTCAGGAGAACATAGAATTAATAAAAATATAAAAACAAAGCTAAAAGCAATTGTACTATTAAAACAAGGAATAGATAATAAAATTGAAGTTTCAAATATTAATGAAATAATTCCTGAGTTAATCAAGAATACATTAAATCCAAAACTAGAGTCTTCTTGGAATAAAATAATCCCTTTAATAGAAAAAATATATGATAATATTCCAGTGTTAAAATTACACGCAACTAATAGTAAAGAATCAGTAAAAGAAATTTATAATTATTTAAAACAATATAAAATCAAGTTCTAAACCATCATTTTTAGAACTTTTTTCTTTTTTTATTTCCCTTAAACTACAACATTTATACAAAAATCCATGAAAACCAATAAAAAATATAAAAAATGTTTGTTTTTTGATAAAATTATGATATATTATGCTTATAAGATAAAGGGAGGAAGTTTATGGTAAACGAAAAAGTAACTTATGAAAAACCAACAATTGAGATTGTTGAATTTTTACCTGAAGAAAGCATCGCAGCTTCTGCTGATGGTGTAAATTTCTTCGAAGAAGAATGGGGAGATGAATAATATGAAAAAAATATTCATATTTTTCTCACTTAGTTTTTTAATATTTTTTGGTATAGTTAATGCAACTATAAAAGTACAAGCTTTTACAGAATCAACACATAATGTAACTATTACTACTGTTGTTGATGAAGCAGCTGATATTGATGTTGTTTTAGAAAATAAACATTATGGCGAATTAATAACACCATTTGCATCAACTGCTGCACCAGAAGGACATGAATTCGCATTTTGGATCGTAAATGGAGTTGTAAAAAAAGATTTACTTTCTAATCACGAATTCCCTGTTACTTCAGATTTAGTTATAACTGGAGTATTTGAACCAAGTAATAAACATGCAGTATTATTTATTGATTCAAATGGTATGAAAATTCATCATGAATTTGTACTAGATGGTGATGAAGTAACTGAACCTAGTACTGAAGGTTTCACAAAACCACATTATATTGTTGCAGATACTCCGTGGAAAGAAGTAAATGGAAATGCAGCAAACTTTTCTAATATCAACGAAAGTAAAGTTTTTGTATTACAATATAAATTAGATGGTTCTGTTGATCCTGTAACTATTACAGTAAACGGAGAATCAGAAGAGTATGCATATAATCAAGTAGTAACATTAACTGCTGATAATCCAGAATTTACTCATTGGGAGGAAGAGGGAGTAGTTGTAAGTTACAATCCAACTTATACTTTTACTGCATTAGTAGACAGAACTATTGAAGAAAAAACTAATGGTACAACTAATCAACCTCTAGTTATCCTTAACAATGTTAGTGGAATTAGAGAAGGATATAAATCATTCCTTGGACAAGTTTAC
>Ga0265293_10004885_pt1 | contig 23051 bp, 11 predicted proteins | sample Munlanlewell138R_FD_192505 | JGI IMG/M metagenome (GOLD analysis project Ga0265293, IMG submission 192505) | Leachate microbial communities from a municipal landfill in Southern Ontario, Canada - Leachate well 138R | ecosystem: Engineered > Solid waste > Landfill > Unclassified | place: Canada... | reverse complement strand
ATACTAAAAGACTGTGGTAAAGGGAAATGGCATAATGCTCTGGATCTGTTTCCTATTATCACGGATGAAGCTCTTAAGAATATCGTCGAGATTAAACAGGGTGGATACTTTTATGGTGTATCGCCCATTTTCGAGTCAGATTATGCTTGACAACCGACCCAGCTTATTTATTGTTAGTTAGTTATGAATTCTAAATAAAAGGGGGTGAAAATATTGCCAGTAGTCTATTCAAGAGATGGTGAACCATTCGAGATTATGCTTAAACGTTTCAAAAAGAAATGTGAAAAAGCTGCTATTCTCTCTGACATAAAGAAACACCAAGCTTACGAAAAGCCAAGTGAGGAAAAAAAGAGAAAAGCTAACGTGGCTCGTCGTAAAGCGATGAAAATGGCCAGAAAAGCTCGTTACTATTCATAGAGCCATTAACACACAACAGTAATACTTTTACACGGGGAACTTACTAAAGAGACGACCAAACACAGTCCTCTCTGTTAGATCTTCCTCGGTTAGTTTGAGAAAGGGAGCCTGCTCCCTTTTTCTTGCTTAAGACACTAACGGGGCTACCATTACATCTCACTAAGTCCCAACAAACTGTGATATACGTATTAAAGCGTTGAATAAAAGAGATAAGGTCAAGCGATATCCCATCTTCAGATCATTATTATAAGTGATCTTACTGGGATTTGACTCTATTTGGAGGGAGTATGAACTATTTAGACATTATTACCTTAGCCATACTTGCTATCTTCTTTGTTATGGGGATTAGGCGGGGCTTTAGTCTAACATTGATCCAAGTAATTGGAATAGTAATGGTAGTAGTTTTCATCCAACTTTTCGGGGTAGCTCTTAAGCGTTATATCCCTCTTAGTTTAGGTATTCCCACTGAGGGGGCTCTTGTAATCGGTTACATTTTAATCTTCATTATTGTAATGATTCTGGCGAAGGTAATCTCTTCACTTCTACAGAAATTCTGGAAGTCTTTAAGTCTCTCCTGGTTAGACAGGCTTCTTGGGGGTCTACTTGGGATAGTGCTTGGCACAGTTTTTTTCATAATGTTAATACTATTTCTCGACGTCTCAGGTCTCTCCTCCAATCTGGAAGATGCATCCAACAACTCAAAGATTTACAAACCGTTACGTTCACTCGCTCATCAAGTGTTTCATAAAAGTCTCCCTTATATTCCTGGCAGTAAGGAGTATGATGCTACTGCAGATAGTAAAGGCTACGTAAACCCGGTATAAGCAAGACCCTTTAGATTACTTAATGAAAAAATCGTTACAACACTTAGAGTTTGACAAAATAAAAAAGGAGCTTGCTGGCTACTGTCATTCTTCTCAGGCTAAAGAGATCGCTTTACTCCTTGAGCCTGGCGACAACTTTGATGAGATTATTGAGAGACAAAACTTAGCAGATGAGTTACAAGAGCTCTTGAAAATAGGGTATAGCTTCGATTTCAACCACTTAACCCCTGTATCACAGCTCTTTCATAATTATGCTTACGAGGCTTATAACTATGAAGAATTCACTGCCGTCTACTTTATCGCCAAGACTGCAAGCATAATCGTGACTACTATCGAGGAAGAGGAATCAGATTTTGAAGGATTCACCTCCCTCTTGTCCAAAACGTCTACCCTCTCTAACCTATCCAGCATAGCAACCCGTTATGAACAGATATTCGGGGCTGATGGAGAGGTTTTAGACAGTGCATCCGCCGAATTGAGAAGCATTAGAAAAAGGCTGATACGTCAGAGACAGAACATTCTCGACACTTTACAAAGAACACTGCAAAACAAGTCATACGAAAACTTAGTGCAGGACAAAATAATCACTCAGCGTGACAACAGGTATGTTATCCCCCTTAAGGAGGGGGCAACTTCAACGGTACCCGGAATAATACATAGCAGCTCAAGTAGCAGAGCTACAGTCTTTGTCGAACCACTTGAAACGGTTCAAATGAACAACGAGCTACACCACTTAAGACAAGCGGAACAAGAAGAGATATACCGAATCTTTTGCAGCTTTACGAGCGACATCCAGCAGTATAGCGAAGAGCTGATGCGTGATTACGACACACTTACAGAGCTCGACTACTATTTTGCCGTCGCCAAGATGGGCAACCATTTACACGCTAAGACACCTCGCTTAACCGACAAGCCAATCGTCTCCCTAAAAGAGGCACGCCATCCACTTTTAATACTTGCTTTCAAAGACCGTAACCTGGTTATCCCTTTTGACTTAACTCTTGGCCAAAGCTATAACTTATTGGTCTTATCAGGCCCCAATACAGGCGGTAAAACGGTCACCTTAAAATCGGTCGGACTTCTCACTCTGATGGCTTTATCAGGGCTCCCGATTACAGCTGACGAAAACTCAACCATCGGCATCTTTAATCATGTTTTAGCCGATATTGGAGATCATCAATCTTTAGAAGACTCTTTAAGTACCTTTTCAGGACACTTAAAGTCAATCCAAACTATGCTCCAGTTAGCTGGCGAAAACACCCTTATCCTCATCGATGAAATTGGCGCTGCAACCGACCCAGAACAGGGGGCTGCATTAGCTCAAGCCGTACTCGAAGAGTTGGATAACAGAGGGGTTAAAGGGATAGTGACGACACACTACACGCCGTTAAAGATATACGCTCGAAACTCTCAGAGCTGTCTAAACGCCGCTATGCAGTTTGACCAAGAGAAGCATCTTCCTACTTATCAATTTAAGTCAGGTACCCCTGGCAACAGTTTTGCGTTAGAGATAGCTGCCAAACTTGGTTTTGAAGAGAAGGTGTTAGAGCGAGCTAAATCTCTTGCAGGGAAGCAAAACGTAGAGTTAACCGAGCTTCTCTCCAAGCTTTCTAAGGAGCAGATGGAGCTGAGTCAAGCTCGAGTAAAATACGAGCATAAGCATAAATTAGCCGAGATGAAGGTTGAGGAGCTGGAAGCCAAGCTATTGAAAGCTGAGCAGGAGAAGGTGGAGATTCGTCAAAAAGCACTTAAAGAGGCTCAATTTTTCCTCAGCAACATTCAAAACGAATTAAACTCTGAAATCAAAGGGATAGAGAAACAAGAACGAGAAGAGAAGAAGAAACTATTGTCTGAAGTTAGTAAAAAGGCAGCCGTTAAGAACCAAAAACTGATTGAAGAGCAGAAGTCCTACACTGAGCAAGAGTTAGAACCTTTACAAACACCTAAAATAGGTTTACCTGTCTGGGTAAAAGATTTGGATGCTTACGGCAAAATCGCCTCTATTGAAAAGAACGGTATCAAAATTGATTTAGACGGCTTTTTCCTCACAACTGACCTTAACAATCTCTTCATCGCTAAAAAATCAGACCTTAAAAAGAAACCGACCGCTACAACACCTCGTCAAAAGACGTTCACCCCTTCCGAAGCTAAGACCGAGCTGAAAGTCTTAGGTCTAACCTTCGACGAAGCACTCCCCAAGATTGATATTTTTCTTGACCAAGGCTATTCTGCAGGGTTACGTATGTTAAGGATAGTACACGGTAAAGGGACCGGTATCTTAAGAAAAAAGATACGGAATTACTTAGGTGGCGTTGTACTTGTTAAGGAGTTCTACTCACCTGCTCCTGAGGCGGGTGGTGACGGTGTAACCGTTGTAGTTTTGTGAGGTACTGCTAAAAAATGAGAGATCAAAGATTCATCGAACAGGTAATTGAAGGGAATAATATTGTATCGGTAGTCGAACAATATTTACCACTGAAGAAGAGTGGTTCTAACTTCAAAGCCTGTTGTCCTTTCCACGAGGAAAAGACCCCCTCTTTTGTCGTCAGCGACTCTAAACAGTTATTCAAATGTTTTGGTTGCGGCAAAGGTGGTAATGTTATTCACTTCGTTCGTGAGATGGAGCGGATCTCTTTTTATGAAGCGTTAGAGAAGCTTGCGGGTAGGATTGGCCTTAAAATGAAAAGCCGCTCCCCCGCAGACGTAGCAAAGCAGACCCGTGTCGGACTTTTACAGAAAGTGTACGAGCTTGCACAAGACTACTATAAAGATAATTTAGATAAATACGGCTCCATCCCCTTAAACTACCTCAAGGAGCGAAATATCCCCCGTGAGCTGATAGACCTTTTTGGCATCGGATTTGCCTTAAACAGCTCGAGTGGACTCTACAACTATCTCATCAAAAACCAAATTAATAAACAAATACTCGAAGATTCAGGACTCTTCGTCAAAACCCAATACGGTGTTGCCGATCTTTTCCGTAACCGACTAATCTTCACTATCCACTCACAGAGTGGCAAACCAGTAGCTTTCGGCTCAAGAAAATTAGATGAGCAGACGTTCGGAGGAAAGTATATCAACTCCCCGACGACACCTATCTACACCAAAGGGAACGAGCTATACGGTTTTCATCTGACGAAAAACGATATCGGCCGAAAAGATTCCGCAATTATAACCGAAGGGTATTTCGATCTCTTGCGCTTATACGACAACGGCTTTACGAATAGCGTCGCAACGTTAGGCACAGCCCTTACCAATGAACAGATTAAGCTTATCGCCCGTTATACACACAACTTTTATCTACTCTTTGACGGTGATTTAGCAGGTAAGAACGCTGCCATAAAGAATGCCGGAAATATAATAACCGCAGGATACACCCCTTTAATTATTAAACTCCCTTTAGACGAAGATGCCGACAGCTATTTACTTAAAAAAGATCCCAAAGCTTTCGAAGCTCTAATTGACAAAGCACAGCACTTGACCGAGTTTTTAAAGCAGGATGAGCTGATAGGTCTCAACGAAAAAGAAAAGATAGACTTTCTTATAGACATCGCTAAAGATATAGTCGATCCTATAAGTAAGGAGCTCTTTGCTAAAAGTATAGCGTCAGCTTTCGAGATAAATCTCAAATCAATAGCCGCTAAGATTAGACCTAAAAAGCCAAAAACAATTGAAACAAAACAAGAAACAAGTCTACTTGACGAGATTAGTAAGTTAAAATATCTTGAGGAAAGAAACTTCTTAATTCACTTAGTAAACCGCTCTACACTTGAAGATGAGGACATTGAAGATATCGACTCTGACCTATTTTTAGACGATAATTACAAAAAAATATTTGATACTTTAAGGTCATCAGGTTATATTATAGAGAACAAACCTATTTCGTCGGTTTTAGCAGATTTGGAGGACGTTGACCCTATACAAGTAAAAGCCTTAAGCGAGATTTCATTATTGGAGCTGCCGCCTGAGTCGTTTAGCTCTGCATTAAAGGATATGAGAATCCGTAAATATCGTTATGACTTAAGGATAATTCAAGAAAAAGGGTTGAACAACGAGTTAAGTAAGGATGAGTGTCTTAATATGAAAAAAGATATCGTAGAGAGGATTAGAGACCTCTCCGATGGTGTGATTAACAAAACTATTCAAAGGAGCATGGATGATTAGTTATAAGCAATGTGTAGAAAAACTTATTACCTTGGGAAAAGAAAACAATACCCTAACTTATAAGCAGATTAACGATATTATCCCGATCAGTGCTATTTTCCTCGATCGGATCGACGATATTATCAATGAAATCAACGACCAAGGTATCGAAATCATCGATGAAACACAAAAAAAATATTCGCGAGGCGCTTCCGGAACCAGGAAACGTACCGAAGTTAAAAAATTCAAAAACAGAAGATACTACGACGACCCTGTGCGTATGTATCTCCGCGAAATGGGGCGTGTACCCCTATTAGACCGTGAAGGTGAAGTTCGGTTAGCCAAGAAGATTGAAACCGCCCAAAAGATGATCAATAGCAATATCTTCATCTCGGGCAGTACGCTTCGTGAGCTGCAAAACTTCTATCATCGATATAAAGAAAAAAGAGTCCGGATCGACCAAATATTCAAGATAGAATACGGCACTTGCTTAGAAAAGGCACAAGAAGAAAAACTCGTCGAACAGTTCGAGTACATCCTGAAAGAATCGGAAGCTATCTTTAATGAAATTGAAGAGATTATCATTAGCCTCGATTCTGAAACTGAAATCGACCAAGAAACCCAACTCAGATTAGATGAGCTTCGCGCAAAAGTAAGAGATATCTTCTTCAGCGTCTCTTTTAACGATAAACTTATCAAAAGAATGGTCTACCGCATGCGAAGCCTCGTAAGCCGTATCAAAGAAAGCTTACGCTCTATCAATAGCCTCTCCAAAATAAAGAAATATACGCTCGATGACATCTGTAACTATGGACGTAAAGCTAAGAAATCTGACGAAGAACTCCTCGAAGTACACAAAGAAACAAAAGTAGACCCGAATGTTTTCATCGAAACACTTCGTAAGATCAAAAACGCTAAGAGAAAAATACGTCGAGTTGAGATGGAGACTAAGCTGACAGCTACCGAAATGGTCTTCATTTTAGAAGAGGTCGAAAGAGCTTCCAGAATGAAAGAGACCGCTCAAAACGACCTTATTGAAGCAAACGTAAGACTCGTCGTGAGTATAGCAAAGCGCTATAATAATAGAGGTTTAGACTTCTTAGACCTGATCCAAGAAGGGAATACAGGCTTGATGAAAGCGGTCGACAAATACGATTATCGAAAAGGCTTTAAATTCAGCACCTACGCCACTTGGTGGATCAGACAGGCGATTACCAGAGCTATTGCAGATCAAGCGCGAACTATCCGTATTCCGGTACATATGATCGAGTCAATAAACAAGCTCAACCGTATGAGTCGCAGACTGATGCAAAAGCTTGGACGTGAGCCATACCCTGAAGAGTTAGCTGAAGCGCTTGACATCACTGTCGACAAGGTGAAGAGCATTCTTTCGATCTCTAAAGAGCCTGTCTCTCTTGATAAACCGATCGGGAATGACAGTGACGACAGTATTCTTGGTGACTTCATAGAGGATAAGAGTACTATCTCCCCTGAGAGGATGGCAGAACGCTCAATTTTAAGCAAGGTCGTCGACGAGGCGTTGAAGACCTTAACACCGCGTGAAGAGAGGGTTATTAGGCTCCGTTTTGGTATTGACGACGGGTATCACCGAACCCTTGAAGAGGTCGGTAATATTTTCAACGTTACTCGTGAGAGGATCCGTCAAATAGAAGATAAAGCTCTTCGCAAGCTTAAACATCCAACAAGAAGCGAAGGGTTTATGAAGATAATTAACAACTATAATATAAAATAACTGTTAAGCTCACACCCCATTACCCCATAGGTGTTAACCTATGTGTGAGCAACCAGTTACTCCGTAGTCTGCCCAGGGTCATCCCAGGGCTGGCTACGGTATTCTTTTTTACCCTCCTCTTAGTAGAGTGTAGGTTCTCTAACACATTTATTCTTGACAGATATACGTAGTTCGAACTTTTAGTTATAGAGATATATATTCGATATGGGGGCCTATAGCTCAGTTGGTAGAGCTTCCGGCTCATAACCGGACGGTCAGAGGTTCGACTCCTCTTGGGCCCACCACTTTTCTCCCCCAGCCTCTTTACGAGTCTTTATTTCACAGAAAACCGATAATACTAATCATATTCTATAGCAAGGGTTGGAACATCTCCGTCGTTGACAGCTATCTTTTAGTTTGACATAATTTTAACTTCAAAACTTATTGAAGGATAAGTAATAATACAGAGGAAACGTAATGTTCAGATTAGCAGATGAGCACTTGCAAGTTGCAATTGAGATAATTGAGCGAAACCGACATAAGAAGAGATGTAATAATTGTTATGACCGTGGCTATATCGGATACACCTTAGAAAACCAGGTGATCCCGTGTCACAAATGTGTTAACGAAGAAGAAGCTATGCAAGAGTGGAAAGAGTACGTCGCAACCGTGCCTGAGCTCAAAGAATACTATAGCGATATGTTTGAAGAAGAAGAAAAGGCTGATGAAAACAGCTAAGATAAAGATTCTGATTTAATTTCAATAGGAGAAGTTTTAATGTACAAACCTATAGACCTGAAAGAGAACAATTTTGAGTTCGAAAAGAAGATTAGAGAGTATTGGGAACAGAATAAAATAGCCTTAGAAAGTATGAACCCGACAGATGATAGACCTAAGTTTATCTTCTTCGAGGGACCACCTACCGCTAACGGCAAACCGGGCATACACCACGTTTTAGCCAGAACTATTAAAGATACCGTTTGTCGTTACAAAACGATGAAAGGGTTCGAAGTTAAGCGTAAAGCGGGATGGGATACACACGGTCTCCCAGTTGAGATCGAAGTTGAGAAAAAGTTAGGGTTAAAGGATAAGACTGAAGTCGAAAATTACGGTGTCGAAAAGTTTTGCACAAGGTGTCGCGAATCGGTCTTTAGCTATGAAAAAGAATGGCGTGAGATGACCGCTATGATGGGGTATTGGATCGACCTTGATAACCCATATATCACCCTTGAAAACAATTATATTGAGTCCGTATGGTGGATCTTAGACCAGTTTTGGAAAAAGGGCGTTATCTATCAAGGGCACCGCATCGCACCTTACTGTCCAAGCTGCGAAACTCCGCTTTCCAGCCACGAAGTAGCCCTTGGCTATAAAGATGTGGAAGACCCCTCTGTCTTCGTTAAGTTTAAAGCGGCAGATGAGGATAATACCTATTACTTGGCGTGGACAACTACCCCCTGGACACTTATCTCCAACGTCGCACTTGTCGTACATCCTGACGAAGTATACGTAAAAATTAGACATAACGATGAATACCTGTATCTTGGCAAGGAGCGACTCTCCATCATCGAAGGTGACTATGAAATTTTGGAAGAGCTTAAAGGGGAAGAGTTGGCCTATCGTGAGTACGAGCAGCTTTTCACCTTTATTCAGCCTGAAGAAAAGGCGTTTTTCGTCGCAACGGCAACTTACGTTACCACCGACGACGGTACCGGTATCGTACACACCGCCCCTGCATTTGGTCAAGAGGACTATAATACAGGCCAAAGATACGGATTGCCAGTCATCCAGCCGGTTGACGAACAAGGGAAGTTTACCGAGGAGATTACCGACTGGGCAGGGCTATTTGTCAAAGATGCAGACAGAGGAATCATTCGAAATCTTAATGAACGTGGACTCCTCTACAAGCGGATGCAAATTATGCACAGCTATCCGTTCTGCTGGCGTTGCGACTCCCCCCTCATCTATTTCGCCCGTTCATCCTGGTATGTCAGGACAAGTGAGTTTAAAGACTTGATGCTCGAGGAGAACCGTAAAATCAACTGGTATCCTCCATTTGTAGGCGAAAAAAGATTTGGTGAATGGCTCGAAAACAACGTTGACTGGGCTATAAGCCGTGACCGCTTTTGGGGTACTCCACTTAACATCTGGGTCTGCGATGACTGTGGACATAAAGAGTCAATCGGTTCAGTAAAAGAGCTGGTGGAGAAGGGCAAAATGAACGATGGGCAAGCGGTACCTGAGGGTATTGAATTGCACCGTCCTTACATCGACTACGTTGAGTTAGAGTGTCCGAAATGTAAGGCTAAGATGACCCGTACACCGGAGGTGTTAGACTGCTGGTTTGACAGTGGTGCAATGCCTTTTGCTCAATGGCACTATCCATTTGAAAACGAGGAGCGTTTTGACACAGAACTTTTCCCAGCTGACTTTATTAGTGAAGGTATCGATCAGACACGTGGTTGGTTCTACACACTTCTTGCGATTTCGGTAATTTTAAGGGGAGAGACGCCTTACAAAAACGTGCTTGTAAACGATATGGTACTCGATAAAAAAGGTCAAAAAATGAGTAAGAGTCGTGGCAACTCTGTTGACCCAGTAGAGCTTATGCACGAATACGGTGCTGATGCTATCCGCTGGTATTTATTGGCGGTAAGTCCACCTTGGGTGCCCACTAAGTTTGACCCTAAGGGGGTACAAGAGGTCGTCAGCAAGCTAATTGGAACCGTGAAAAACGTCTATTCCTTTTACGCCACTTATGCAAATATCGACGGTTTTAAGACAAGTGAGACTGAGGTCAACCCGGCCGACTTCACCGTGGAGCTCGATAGATGGATTGTCTCTCGCTTACACTCATTGGTAACCGATATTAACTATTATAACGAGCGCTACGAGCTTACCCGCTCCGTGAGAATGATCCAAGACTTCATTTTAGATGAAGTGAGTAATTGGTATGTGCGTCGTGCCAGAAGACGTTATTGGGAGATGAGTCTGACCAAGGATAAAGAGGATGCTTATAAAACACTATTCTACATCCTCGTCAATATCTGCAAGATTATCGCCCCGTTCACACCTTACTTGGCTGAAGAGATATATCGTAATCTCACAGGGGGCAAGAGCGTGCATTTAACTGAATATCCGAGAGCAAATCCGGACTATATCGACAAAAACTTAGAAGAAGAGATGGGTGTAGTCATAGACTTAGTATCGCTCGGCAGAACTGCCCGTAACACTTGCCAGATTAAGGTGCGACAAACATTACAGGCGATTTACGTTCCCGAAAAATATAAAGAGACCGTACTCAAAATGGAAGGGCTGATTAAAGAGGAGATCAACATTAAAGAGATTAGCTTTATCCAGAGCAGAGACCGATTAGTCCAGTATAAAATCAAGCCGAACTTCAAAACGATGGGACCGAAATATGGAAAGCATATGAAACAGATCTCGGCCAGATTAGAAGAGAGCGATGCTAACGCTTTAGTCGATCATCTTCAGAGTGGCGAAGCGTATTACCTTGATATTGAAGGGAATACGATAACCATCACAGAAGAAGATGTACTGGTAACTTTTGATAGCAAAGAGGGGTTTGTTTTCGAGACTATGAAAGATAAATACGTAGCGCTCGACATCAATCTCACACCTGAGCTCATCCAAGAAGGGTACGCACGTGAGATTGTAAACAAAGTTCAGTTTACCCGTAAAGAGCTTGATTTCGACATTATGGATAATATTGAGATAAAGTATTATAGTGATGACGAATTGGCTGAAGTGTTCGACAGCTTTGCTGAATACATAAAAAATGAGACCTTAGCCCTGAACATCGTCCGCCTAAGCGAACAGGAAGAAGGGGTTAAACTCATAGACATTAATGATAAAGAGGCACAGCTCGTTATCGTTCGACTTAAAACAGAGTAAATGAAATATAGATTTGAAGGGCAGGGGGTCGTCTCCCTGCCCGGTTCTAAATCTTTTGCTATCCGTTCGTTAATAATCTCATCCTTTCTAAATCAGCCGCTACTCCTTAAAAACTTTCCCAAATGTAACGACACTCTGACCTTAATTTCTGCACTCAAAGCGTTAGGTTTTTTATTTAGCTTCCCAAAAGATTCGGAGCTATTAGTCACTCCACCACATACAATTAACCTCTCTCCCAAGATTGAGATAGTTGACTCTGCAGCAGCTCTTAGGTTTCTTTTATTCCGCCTCTCCGGTATCAAAGAGATGCAGGCTGAAATATCTTTGAGTCCACAACTTAAGAAACGTCCAATTGAACCTTTGTTTGACATTATTCGCTCCTTAGGGGGGATTATCGAATGGAGTGGTGAAACTATAATCGTAAAGGGTACCACACCACTAACCTTAACCGCTAAAACTAAAAGCTTATTAACCCAATATCAACAGATCAGCAGCCAATTTCTTAGCGGCTTGCTACTCTCTTCCCCTCTTTTACAAAATGATGAGCTTAGCCTAACTATACCCCCATCACAGGTCTCTTTACCCTACTTAGATATTAGCCTGGCAATTATGAGAGATTTCGGACTGCTCTACAAACGAGAAGGGGATACCCTAACTTTGGATAAAAACGTTCGTGTTTATAAGAGCCCCAAGGTGTACACCATAGAGCCTGACTACTCCTCTGCTTGCTATTTCTGGGCTTTAGGGGCGTTGAGTGCGAATTATGTCGGGGTTGAAGTGAATAAATATTGCTCGGTGCAGGGCGATTTTCAGTTTCTGTCTATTTTAGAAGAGATGGGCGCTGAGGTAGAGTATGCAGACGGGTTTATAAGCGTCAAAAGCGGCGAACTGAAGGGGATAAAGCGCTCTATGTCTGATATGCCTGATCAAGTCCCTACGTTAGCTGTATTGGCTCTTTTTGCCGAATCGACTACTCAGCTATATAACATAGATTTTTTAAGATTTAAAGAAAGCGATCGAATTGACTCCATAATAAAAGGGCTGAGCAAGCTCAGCCCTAAATCAAATTACTCTAAAGGTGTGTTAACTATTTATCCACTGGAAAAAAGACCGTCGAAGACTACCCTCAACTGCTACCAAGATCATAGGCTCGTAATGGCCTTTTCGATCCTTTCTTCTATTTTCCCAGAAGTGCGAATTGACGACTCATCTGCAGTCGCGAAGTCTTTTCCTAACTTCTTTTTAGAGCTTAGCAAACTCACCCTCTTATCTTAGAAGAATCATCTTCTTTATCTGGCGATACCCATCGTCAGTAGTTAATCGGTAAAAGTAGACTCCAGAAGTAGCGTTCTTATTCGAGCCTTCGGCTCTACCGTCCCAGTTTATTTGGTATTTACCCTTATTCAGATCTTTATCGAGGAGTGTCGCCACTCTCTGTCCTTTGATATTAAACACATCTATACGAGTTTTAGTCGGCTTACCGATGGTGAATGGGATTACCGTGCCGATATTACGGCTGACTCCGCTCTGCGTGTAGAATGGATTCGGAAAGTTACCTTTTAGCTCTGTGACTAATGGTAGCTCCTCTTCGACGCTGGCCACAGATTTATTGGTAATGACTATGGAACCTTTCATCTTTGCTGCTGAAGGTGTATACTCAAACTCCTCTTCTTCGGACAAAACTACGTGTAGCTCGTCAGTTATTAAAACTACTTTATAGTTTTCAGGCAAGTTAGAGCCTTTAATGCTGAAGTAAAGAGGGGCGTCACCGAGATAGTGCTCACTAACAAATGGGTATGTAATGTCGGTCTCTCCATTTTCTGCGAGTGTATCCTTTTTCAGTTTCCTGTGCAGTTTCAAGTTTTCCCTTTCACCCTCTATGTATAATTCAAAGAGGGTAAGCGGCCTTGCAGGTGGTTTTAATAGGTCGTACTGGTAGTTATAAGTATCATCCCCAGCCTCTACGCTTCCTAAAACAATTTCATCTTTCAGAATTCCGTCATCCCGCATAACGACACTAACCTTCCATTCAGACTCAATCTCTTCGGCCTCTTCGTTATCCGCAAAGGGGTCTATTATTATGGAAAGATCGCTTTGATTAGCGTATATCCAAAACGCTTCACAAGCTTCGACTGTTTCTATTATCTGTAGTTGATTATTCTTTATTCCAAAGATACCTCTACCTATTAGGTTCGATTCAACTGCATCTTTATAAGACCGGGTATCTCTTCCGTAAGAGGCAAAGGATAAGTCTTTTACATTGAGAGGAATGGCATATGGATTACCTATAAGGTTCCACCCCTCCGATAGATTCAGAGTTAGGTAATCATCATATTCCATAAACGGATCTTCCAGCGTAACCTTAAACTCTCTCGACATATACACCAAATATCCCTCTTCACACAAGAACTCATTTACTTCGGTGTAGTCTCCATCTTTATAGCTGAACAAACTTGCATATACGCCGAAATACTTTCTAATTTTAGCGTGATCCCAAGCTTCCGGATTAAACGGATTTGCCTTAAGATGCCAGCCTACCTCATTATCGAGTGTGATTTTGTAGGGAGCTATACCGATATGGTAATCTGAATATGATTCTATCACTTCATCTAATATCGTTTTAGCGTAGAGTAGGAATCGCCCTTTAATTATGTTTGAGCTATCGGGTATATACCAATCAAAAGTACCCGATTCCGGATCAAGATCGCTACCTAAAGATATTCTGTTTTCACCGTCTGTAAAGTAGAGGTCTATGCTGGATAAGACTTTATCAACTCCATCCATATTCCATTCAACGGTGCAAATATCGCGCCCTTTATAGAGTCTATCCTTGCCGTTAACAAACGAAACTTCTGGCTTCAGATTTCCCCAGAGTAGCCAATAGATCTTATTGTTAGTGGTCTGGATGTGTTTCACAGCATTTTGCTTAAGATCGACGATCTCCTCTGTATCGGGATCGTAAAGATGGAGATCCCCTTCAATATCTTCAGGGTCATCATCAAGATATAGTTCAAATATTTGATTAAAGGCGTTGGTCGATACTTGTACCGTCCATGCTTTAACCCCCTTATTGGGATCAAACTGTGCTCTCACATCTCGTTGCAAGAAACGTTTGTTCCCCCAAGTAGGGTGTAGTGAACAAATACCGGGATTCTTATCGAAGTTTTTGATATAATCAAAGCCCTCATCAAATAGGTCGGTAGCATCCACGTCAGTTCCAAAACCAAAGTAGTCTATCGGATTACCCGCTTCGTCTCTTATACCGACGTGAAAAGTACTCTCAAATGTAGCGGATAAAACCTGATCGTATTCAACCTCCCAGCCTAACATCTCTACGCCAGATATTTTGTATTTATATTGAACCCCCAACTCGACGTTATAATCTTTGAAACGGTAGATCCAACTTGGACCTGGAACCCCTTTAAGCTCTGGATAGACTCCCCAGCCAGCTATAGTTGTGTACTCTTCAGAATCGCCTATCGCTCTTTTGACAATAAATCCATCTACATCATACTGTGCACCTGTTTTCCAATATAGCTCAATATAGTCATAATTCACTGCAATCGAAGCCTCATCATAGGTCACTGGCTGGTGCCTAAAGAGCTGCAACTCTTTCGAATAGTTATTATGTTTATCTTTAGCTCTTAGTACGAAATATTGCTGTCGATACCTGGGAACCGGAACTTCTAACTCGGTACAATCCTGAAGTGCTAAGATCGGTTCGTTATTTCGAGAGTATTGAGGATTTTTTTCTAAATCAGGGGGGATAGTCCCATAAAAAATCTCATAAGTATCAAAGTCATAATCATAGCTTCTATCCCATTTAAGCATTACAGCATGCTCTGTATCATACTCTATCCAAAAGTTTTGAGGATCTGTAGGTGGTGTACCGTTGTCCAACTCTAAAGCTTCTGGGATTATTTTTGTCATAGCATCAATCCAAGGTGTATAGAAAGTAATCGCATTGCTATAGTAATTTCCCGTATCCCAGCTATCGGTATCATCATCGTATCCGTAGAACCATTTGAAGTTACCTTCGGTCTGTTCGTATACTATTGGGAGCTCTCGAAGCTCGATATGGAAAAAGGGGCTGAATACGTCATAGATGTTCCAGCCATTATTCGAATAATGCATCTGTTTATTTGCTATTGCACTTGCTAAGAAAACATCATTGTCAATTTCTAATAACTCATCCCCATATTTGTAGTAAGCGTTCCTATCCTTCCCTGCCAGGACTGAATAATAGTCTGTAACCAGTACTTCCTTATGACTACCAATCGTATTAGCCTCTAAGACAACGTAAGGGGTTTTATTGATCATATCGTTGAAGTTGCCGCTCATATCATGAGCAGGCAGCCCTGTATAGTAATCGTCTCCCCAACGATCCATAGCTGAGATATGGATAGATGTATTACCCGGATGAGTGTGGTCATAGCTATGAACCTGGATCGAAAGCTCTCTCCGTCCATACTTAGAGCGTATTTGATTGCAAGCCGCCTCATACACCGTATTGAAAGGATGATTTAGATTTCTTGAAGGATCGCTGAGCGACTTTCCGTTCTCATACTTTTCCTCTTCCTTCTCCTTTTTCCATATAAATTCACGTCCTACTGCGTTAAACATCAGGTAACGGGCATTCCATTCTTGGAAAGCGATGGTAGCAATTGGAATCGAAATAAAGTCGTCTCCTGAGTGGGCTACATTGACGATTACCGGCATATCTGATAAGGGATCGACTATATACAATCCCCAGGCATAATCAAAACCACCTTTTTGATGCATTTCAGGATGGTCAGGGTAGCCGTTATCATCAAAATATATATCGTTTAACTTCTCTCTTAGTATGTAGTAAGTTCGGTCGGTATCAGTATCTTCGAACTCTACTATTTCGTAAGGGTATCCATGTTCAGCAATGGCAGATTCAGCGTTAGTAAAGTCGCCGTTAAGAAAATTGTGTACCACTATACTCCATTTTTGGAGCTCCCCTTCATCTGGTAGGATAAAATCGCCGAAGCCCCAGGTTTGCCTATTCCACGGCGCATAAATATTATAATCCTCAATCTGTATCCCTTCAGTGATATGGCTTACCCAGTTGTCGTACGCTGTATCCTCTGTCGAGCCGTAAACAAAATCACGCAAAGATGCTCTCTCATAGACGACCCCCGATAACGAACACATCAACAGCATAAACATGCTAAATATCAGTACCTTTCTCATTCCCCACCTCCTATAATTAGAGTCAAAACATCGATTTCCATTACTATTATAACTGTGCAAGCCAGTATCCTTTTATGGGTAACACCCCCTACTTGAATGGAGTTTGTTGAGCGATAATCCCGATCAAAGTAGGGGGCATACAAACCAGCTTGACATTGCTACTTCAGTAGCAACATTTTCTTTATTTCAGAATACCCACTCTCTGTTGTCAACTTATAAAAATAGACACCTGCTGAGGTCTGGCGATTATATGTGTCTCTGCCATCCCACACCACTTGGTGGTAACCACTCTCCAATTTATCATTAAGGAGTGTCGCCACTCTCTGTCCTTTGATATTAAACACATCTATACGGGCTTTAGTCGGCTTCTCTATATTGAAAGGAATAACGGTTCCGACGCTTCGTTCCGCCCCTGAGATAAAGAATGGGTTCGGGAAGTTATTATAGAGTATCTCAGGTGTAGGTATATTGGACTCAGCGCTTGTGATAGTGCCATTAGTTAACATAATCTGCCCTACTATAAGACCGCTTTGAGGTATTAAATCAGCTTGATAAGCCTCAGATATTTCAACAGCTTCTCCATCTACAATAAGCGCAACTTTATACCCCTCGGGAATATTGTTGGATAGAATGGAGAAACCAACCGGTTTATCATCCGCCTCTGTTTCGAGAATAAAATCCCAGTAGACTTCGTCAGCATGCTCCATCCTCAACTCCCTTTTCAGATTAGAATAAAGACGCTCAAAGGGGTACTCTTCGGAGTCCGGTCTAAGATATAAATCGAACTTAGATAACGGCTTTCTTGATGGCTTCGGCAAGTCATAAAGAACGTTGTAAGATTCGTCGGTGTAAGGAGCATAACCGATAACAACCTCATCATTCAAATGCCCCTCTTTGTTGGCAACGACTTTAACGGTCCACTCCGGCTTAATCGGCACATAGTCATCATTTTGGTTCAGCACTTTATAACGGATAGCCAAAGCATCTGTGTTGGAATATATCCAATAGCCTTCTCCTGCTTTAATAGTCTCTACAGGAGCGTAACAGTTGTTTTTAGCTCCGAAGACTACAGGGAGAATCATAGAAGCTCTGATAGCTTCAAAGTATGTATACTCTTTCTGGCTCTTGAAAAAAGTGAGGTCTTGAACCCTAAGGTCTACACAATATGGATTTGACAGCAAATTCCACCCTTTGCTCGCAATCTGATTAACGTTATTCTTTTGAACAGGACCCTCTACCACTGTCTCAAAGTCTTCTGGCATATAGACCCAATACCCTCTATCATATGCGAATGAGGTAGACTCAATAAAAGAGTCTGTAGTGTTTGCATATCTATACATCTTTACTTTATCGCCGAAATAAGTCTTACCAGGCTCTTGGTATGTTGTGTGTGGATTAGCCTTTAGGTGCCAACCTGCTACGTTGGAAAACTCAATTTCATTCGGCGCTACACCTATACTATACGGTGAGTAAAAATCAAAGTATTCAGAGTCAGAAATGTGAGCCCTAACGACTAACTTCGCGCCGGCAAGCGGCATCTCTTCAGAGACTGTCCAGTCGTATCTATTTCTTGTAGGCTCTAACGATTCTGCTATCTGAAAATAATCGTTCCCATCGGTTAACAGCAGCTCTATTTCTTTGATCAGCATACCGTTTTCAATACTCCAAACAGGGCTGAAAGTCTCACCCGGTGAATAAAACTTATTGTCTGCAGTTGCTACTGTTATGCGTGGTGGCACTTTACCCATATAGAGGTAGAACAGCTTTTCTTCAGTATTTGACGGTATATACCGGCAAGTCTCTTCAGTTAAATCCCAAGCTTTTTTAGTATCAGCGTCTATCAGGAATAGAGGCCCATATTCTTCTGGATACCCCCTTACCAAAGAGATTGTGAATTCCTTCCCTACCTCACTCGTTTCAACCAACAGATTCCAGACTCTAAAAGTTGTGAGCGGATCAAAATGGGCATAAATATCGGTAGACATATGTTTCAGCTCTTCAGGCCAAAAGGGGTGATTAAAGGCACCTATAATGTAAGGGGCTCCTTCTATCTCTTCGGCAATCTCGTCGAATAAATAGTCAAATTCATCAGTCGCTGCCCGATTAAAGCCAAAATGCGCTTGGCTGGAAATCGAGCCTGTATCGTTATTTATAGATATCGTGTATATTTTCTCTGGCTCAGCTCTATGAATCAGCGGATAAAAATACTCTTCTTGTCGCAGATTAACTATTGAGAGACGATAATCATAAGCAACACCATTTCCAACCTCTTTATCCTCATAGCTGAACGTGTGTTCCTGCTCTTCAGGCTCCCTTAAAGACTCATCCTCTTCCCAGCTACTAACCAGGACAAAGTCATCTAAATCTACAACTGAACGCCATAGATTAAAACCGGCTAAATTATTATGCGTCACGACGCCCCACTCCAGCTCAACGATTTCATCTCGACCTATAGCGTTAAAGTTAACTATGTTAACCTCGTCACAATAGCGGGTAACCTCGTTAGAGAGCTCTGTATAATTACCGTTTAGGTCTCTTGCTCTTATTCTGAAGTAGTATTGCTGATCATCCGGCATTTTGTTCACCACAACCGAGTTAGTTGCTTGGCAAGCGAGAACCGGGATATCCTTTTCATCAAAGAAACTGGTCTCATCAGAGATATTAGGTTCTGTGGAATAATAGATCTCGTAGCTATCAAAGTCGAAGGCGAAGCTCCGCTCCCATTCAAGATAAACAGCCCCTTCGTCAAAACTTGCAGATAACAACTCTGTAGGTGGGGTTGGATCTTGATAGTCGTTTAGCTCTAACACAACAGGAAATATCTCGTTGAAAGCGACCATCCACGGACGGTAGAATTGAAACATACGCTCGAAGTATTTACTCTTATCCCAGCTCTTTGTTTCGGCGTCATAGCCATAAAACCAATCGTAAGACTCATCTGTCTTGGGATAGCAGCGGGGTAGTTCGTCCAGCTCTATGTGGAAAAATGGGTTGTAAGTGCCGTGTAGATTAGTCCCCTCGTTTGAGTATAACATCTGTTGATTAGTCTTAAATGAAGCCAAGGAAACCTCGTTTGAAATAGGTAAAAGCTCGCCATTGTTATTGTAATACATTCCGTGCTCGGAATAATTCACCGCATAGTAATCGGTGACTAAAATTTCTTCGTGAAGCCCAATCGTATTCGCTGGATGAATAACGTAAGGTGAGAAGTTGATCAAGTCTCGATAGTTACCGCTCAAATCCCTTGAAGGGAGGCTCGTGAATGTGTGGTCAGGACCCGTAGATGAAATTTGAAGAGGAAATAAGCCCATATGAGTTCGGTCAAAACTATGAAGCTGCACAGATAGCTCTCTACGATTAAATTTCTCTCTTACACTGTCGCAAACAGCCTGATAGCCACGGTTAAAAGCGTGATCCGTATTACGTGATGGATCACTCAGCGACTTTGAGTTAAAATAAGGTGGCTCGTTCGTCCAAAGTACCTCTCGCCCTACACCACTAACCATAAAAAACCGAGCGTTCCACATTTGAAAAGCATCAGCTGCAAACGGTGGAGCAATAAAGTCGTCATTCGGATGCACCACGTTTACAATTAAAGGTATGTTTGATGAAGGATCTATAACATAAATACCCCATCCATAATCGAAACTACCAACTTGATGTAGCTCCGGGTTTTCTGGAAAACCGTTATCATCAAAATACTCTAAGTTAAGTAGCTCTCGCAACATATAATAAGTACGATCTGTGTCTGTATCATTGAACCGGACTATCTCGTAAGGAAAACCCTCCTGTTGAATTAAATCTTCAGCCTCCTCATACTGCTCGTTTGCAAAGTAAGCTACTACCTGTTTCCACTTCGTAGCCTCAGGATGAGTCGCTTTTTTAAAACTGCCAAAACCAGGCTTCTGTTTGTCCCAAGGTGGATATTGATTGAAACCAGATTGTGCTACACCCTCAATAACATGGCTCACCCAATTGTCGTATGCAGTATGCTCTGTAGTCCCATAAATAAAATCCCTAAATGATGCCGTCTCTTCGACAATTGCGCCAAGTAAAACAAACATCAGCAATAAGCTAAGTGATAGAAATAATCTCTTCATAATGATATCCCCCTTTGACTCCTGCTTATCAATCTTTAGGGGATTTTGTCAAGATTATAATCGCCTTAGGCGGAGTACATTTTCAAAAACTCACGCACAGATCAAAATATTCATACATTACAGTTAAGTATCTCAGATGTTTTATTGACGGATTTTATTGATTGATAGTCTATTGTTGAACGGTTACACCTAACAATTGTTTTGAGCATAAAACTAACATGTCGCTTGTTTATTATACACAGCACTGGTTTAATCCCACAAATTTGTTAGACGGATTTCGTAGGGACTGTGGCTTGCTCTGTCCGAGATCATCAAAAAATCAATTAATAAAAAGAGACCTCACGCAGATACTTGGAATTAAGCAAGGAGAAGTTCGGAGTTGTGTAGTTGTGAAGTAAAAAGGGGGTAATGGGCACTGCAATTCTGGTTCCTAATATTGCTGTGAAATTCAAACATAAAAGCTCTGGCAGGTGGAGCAAGCAGCCACCCCTACAGAATAAACCGATAAATCTTTGAGATTTATACAGTTAACGGGAATCATACAAGTTTATGAATACATTAAATTAGTTGCTAATCTATTGTTGAATGGTTACACCTAACAATTGTTTTGGGCATTAAGCTGACATATCGCTTGTTTATTATACACAGCACCCGTTTAACCCCACAAATTTGTTAGACGGATTTCGTAGGGACTGCGGCTTGCTCTGTCCGAGATCATCAAAAAATCAATTAATAAAAAGAGGTAAAATGTTCGGTAATAGATAGGTTTTTACCTGACGATAAATGTTAAAACGACTTGTTGGGGAACCGTTCCCCTATTAGACAAATCGCCTTTTTACTACACAACTTCGCAACTCTGCTCGCTCTTCCCTTTTTCTTTGTTTGTTTTGATACCCTTTATCGACAGGCGTAACTTTACCCATCAAGTAACCACTCGTTTTAATACTTAATTATTTTTTCATCTTTTTAATCTGTGAGATCTGTGCTATCTGCGTGAGACTTATTAAAATGGGCGGAGCAAGCCGCCGCCCCTACGAAACTACACAACCTTGAACCACCTTCCCGCTTCTCTCCGTATTATCTCTGTCCGAGATCATCAAAAAACCCTTAAGTAAACAATGAATAAAACAGGCCACAGGTAATGAAGACATAGGGAGTAATACCGTAGCCGGCCCTACTCCGCCTACGGAACTACTCCTTACTTAACAGCAAGATGAAAGATTTTATTTGCATACGTATCAGTCAATTACACGCCTCACCGAAAAATAGTTTCTGAAAAGTGACGAATTATCCGCCTATATATAGTAGAGGGATCAATAATTTATTTGGAGGCTTATATGAGTAAACAGAGTTTAATATCTCAGCTCAGAGATGAGCTTGAATTTAGAAGTGGCGGAAAATTGCAGGTTAATCTGCCAGTTAAGAATGAGCTAAAGCACCTTGCTACTAATACTATTCATAACTATTTGCAGTTACCATTAGGGGTGCAGTTAGCTGTGCAATGGTCGTATTCGATACAGGGAAAGTATGGGACTAAGGTTGGACAGAAAGGTGGTTACGTGTTTCAGATGTCGCACGGTACCCAACAGATCAAAGAATACAACCCCGAATCTTACAAGACTAATAGTGAAAATACACCGCTCCGTAAACGAGCACGCCTTATAATGCAAGAGGCGATGCAACACCCACAAGAGGGGCGCAAAGAGCTCATCAGAGAGCTGTATCGTAATACGCCATACCATCTCAAACAAGACGAAGCAATAAATCTAAGAATGAAGAACTTTTATTTTGATAGGGAAGTCGTAAAAGATGATGAGTTAATCATATACCGTGCCGTTGACCCCAACAACCTAAACCCATCAACCGACACAATTATAACCGAAAAGAAATACGGTCCCAAGCGCGAAATCGTCTTTGCATATGAAGGAAGAGCAGAAGAGTATTATTATGCAGTCAATAGAAGAACGGGGGAGATGTCGAACACATTGCATTTTATCTGGGAAGTAGAATTCGATCCAGTAATTAGACAGAGAGTTAAGCAAGAAGAAGCTCAGGGTTGTGAAGTGAAAAAGGGTCTCACGCAGATCTCGGAGATCCCACAGATTAAAAAGATAATAAAAATTGAGGATGAGATGAGTGGTGATTTAACGGGTAAACGGTTAACGTCTGGCACGTATGGGTAAAATGACTTGTAGGGGACGCGGCTTGTTCCGCCCGAGGTCATCGAAAAACCCCTAAATAAACCGTAAGGGGCGATTTAACTCGCCCCTTACTAACAACTATTTGTTATTATTTAATCACTGTACATCTTCCGGTGCTGACTATGACCTCGTCTACTGACAACTGATACATATAAAGACCACTACCAACTAAACGTTCCTGCTCATCCTTGCCGTTCCAAAAGATACTATATTCACCTTTGGATAGCTCGGCGTTGATCAGACGCTTAACAAACTGCCCTTTGACGTTATAAATGTCGATTATAGCCTGACTACCCTTCGGTAATTGAAAGCTTATCGTTGTACCTGGCATTGAGCGCTCTGTGCTGCTTGTATTTTCGGTCAGAGAGATTGGGTTTGGGTAGTTGTAGAGCTTATAGTCAAACACCTCTATTTTAGGTAATATCTCTCCACCAACACTGGTTACCCCTTGATACTCATAAGCACCAATATCAATCATTCCGTTGACTATACGAGGGTTACC
>Ga0265293_10004884_pt1 | contig 23052 bp, 23 predicted proteins | sample Munlanlewell138R_FD_192505 | JGI IMG/M metagenome (GOLD analysis project Ga0265293, IMG submission 192505) | Leachate microbial communities from a municipal landfill in Southern Ontario, Canada - Leachate well 138R | ecosystem: Engineered > Solid waste > Landfill > Unclassified | place: Canada... | reverse complement strand
GCTTGAGCGTAACGGGCATGTCGTCCGGCTTGATCGCGGCGCGGAGATCGGCGGCATTCGCTGCCGCGAAGCGTGGCGGGTGGTTGGTCTAGCGAAGAAAGGGCGGCGGGCATGACGGTTTGCAAGCGCGATGATGGAAGCGAAGTCGACGTCGAATATGTCGTCGAAGAGCATGGCTATCCGTCGAACGGCTGGGATGATCCGGGCTCCGGGACGATTGTCTCGATCACGCATGCCTATGACGACGACGGAAACGACGTTGTCGGAGAAATGTCCGACGCGGAGCGCGAGCGGATAGAGCAAGAGATCGGTCAATCGATCGACGAAGATCCTCACTATGGAGACGAAGACTATGACTGAATGGAAGCCTGACGTCGTGATCTATCACGATCCCTGTCTCGACGGATTTACTGCGGCCTGGGCGGCGTGGCGGCGCTGGCCGGATGCACAATTCGTCGGCGCCAATTACGGCCAGCCGGTGCCCGACGTCGCGGGCAAGAATGTCCTGATCGTCGACTTCAGCTATAAGGTTGCGGAGATGACTGCGTTGTCGGATAGCGCGGCGTCGATCGTGGTCCTCGATCATCACAAGACGGCGCGCGATGATCTGGCGCCGTTCGCCCGGTTCAAGGATAATCCGGAGCGCTTCACCCTGCCGGTTGTGGCGAGCATGATCGCGGATCTCCAGCGCCGCGGCTATCCTGCCGTCTGTGCGCTGTTCGATATGGAGCGCTCCGGCGCGCGGCTGGCCTGGGATTTCTGCAACGGGCGCGGCCCTGGTTCGCTGTCGGTGCCGTGGCTGGTCCTGCTGGTCGAAGATCGGGATCTCTGGCGTTTCGACTATGGCGACGCGACGCGCGACACTGGCCTTCGCCTGTCGACGGAGACGAAGAGCTTCGAACGGTGGAGCGAGATCGCCGCGCTTCTTCCTCAAGTGATCATATGGGAAGGCTGCGACTATACGGACGGCGGCAAGGCGATGCGGGTCTATCGCGACTGGCTGGTCGGCGAGATCGCAGCGAAGGCGGAGATCCGCCCGATCGGCAATCACTACGTCCCGACGGTCGATTGCCCTTATGAGCTGGCGAGCGAGGTCGGGCATAGGCTTTGCTCCATGCATCCGGACCGACCCTTCTCGGCGCTGCGGATGCATTCGCAAAACGGGACGTCGTTCTCGCTGCGCTCGGCGGGCGGGTTTGACGTGTCGGAAGTCGCCGCGAAGTTCGGCGGCGGCGGGCATGCCGGCGCGGCTGGCTTCCGCGTTCCTCCGGCGGTCTGATCATGAGCCCTTATCTTTCACGGGCGCAAGTCCGCATGCTCGGTCGATTGGTCGCGATGGGCTGGAGCCTTGCGCCTGTGAAGGATCGGACGCTTCTCGCGCTGCAACGGCGCGGCATGGTGTGGCTGTCCGGGCGGCGCTGGAGCCTGACGGCATTAGGGCGCCAAATGGCGGCGGAATACGGTTTCAGGGAAGGGGCAGGGAATGGCTAAGGTTCCATACGGCGGGCCGCAACATCGCATACGCAAGGTGAAGGGCGGGATCGCCCGGATCCTAAAGCCGGATCATCCCGCGATTATCGATCGGACGGCGCTCTTCCGGAAGGGGATCGAGCATGCGTCGACGTCGCCGCGCCTGCTGGTCGACGGGGAAAATCAACGCAAGGTCGGCAAGCGGATAACCAAGGGCGCATGGAAGGGGACGCGGATCTTCACCCTGACGCTTGTCGAGCGGGCGACGTGTCCGACGTCCTGCCAGCAATGGCTATCCTGCTACGGTAACGGCATGCCCTATGCGCGCCGGCATATTCTCGATCGCGCGCTCATTGCGCGGCTGGGGCCGGAGATCGCCGGGCTGATCGCCAAGCATGGGCGGATCGCGGTCCGGCTGCACGTCCTGGGCGACTTCGGAGCGGAAGAGGATCTCGATCTCGCGATCGCCTATGTCGCGGCGTGGCGCTGGGCGATGATGCAGCACGAAGGCTTGCACCTGTTCGGATATACCGCTCACGCTCCGGCTGGGGCCATAGGGCGCGCGATCCATGCTTTGAACGTGGATTTCCCCTCGCGCGTCCGGATCCGCTTCTCCGGGCAGGATATGGGCGCCTATGGCGCGATCGTGATCGAGCGCCCGGAAGAGGCGAAGAGCGTCGTTTGCCCTGCGCAAACGGACGCGACGGACTGTTGCGCGACGTGCGCGCTGTGTTGGTCAATGGATCGGACCGTCGAATTCCTCCGGCATGGGGTCGATCCGCGGCAAGGGAGCATGGGAATATGAGCGCGATCATTTCAGACTGTGGGCTCTATCGCTACTGGCTGGAGCGGCAAACCTTCTCGGCTGGCGCAACGGCGGTGATCATGGTCAATCCGTCGACGGCGGACGCGACGCTCGACGATCCGACGATCCGCAAGCTGCGCGGGTTCGGCGAGCGTTACGGCTGGGGCCGGGTGATTGTCGGCAATCTGTTTGCCTATCGCGCGACGGACGTCCGCGAGCTGGGCAAGGTGGCGGATCCGATCGGGCCGGATAACGACTATTGGCTTTCGCGGATCTTCGGGACGGTCGATCGCGTCGTCTGCGCTTGGGGGCCGCTGGGAAAGCAACCGAAGGCGCTTCGGGGCCGGGCCTCCTATGTGCGAGGGATGATCGCGCAAGCCGGGCTCGACGCCTATTCGATCGGGCCGCTGTGCAAAGACGGGGAGCCGGCGCATCCCCTCATGCTGCCCTACGCGAGCGCAATTGAAAGGCTGGTGTGATGGAGGATCCTTGCGATTTCTGCCCGGCGTTCCTGTCGCCTGTCGAGCTGGGCGTCATCGATCATATGTCGGACGGGGAGATCGTTCGCCCGGCGAGCTATACGGCGACGGATCTTGGCTTGCCGGTGGATGCTGTGCGCGCTGCGATCAAGCGGCTGCGCGAGATCGGGCTCGCGCGGTGGGGCAACCTGACGGACGAAGACGGACGCCTCGCCGGGCGCGGGACGTGGCTCAATGGCGCCGGGTGTGCGCTGCAAACCATGCTCCGCCGTGCGGCTGGCCCGGATCCTGTCGAGCGCGAGATCGAACGGGCATGGATTATCGAGCTGGTCCGGCTGCACAAGGGCGATCGGTCCGTCATGGCCTGGGCGTGGAGCTATGCCTATCGGGGCGGGCAATGAACGGTTTCGATCCCTCGGCCTTCGTCCAGGCGGAGCAACAAGCGTTGCCACTGTCGCCACCTGTAGCCAAGCCGGAGACGCCTCCGGCGACGATCGGCGGCGCGGATCCGGAGCCGGAAAGCCAAGCAAACCGGGCGCCTTCGGACGGCTGGGGCGAGAGTGTAGCCACTGTAGCCACTGTAGCCGGGGGCGCTTACGATATTGCGGATCTCGACGCGGGGCTTCCCTTCGCAGCGGAGCTTAATCGCATGTTCCGCTATCCCTGTCCGAAGGGGTTCAAGCCGTCGAAGTGGTATCGGTTCCGCGAGGCGATCAGGCGCTTCGTCGACGAAGGCAAGTGCGGCGAGGCGCTCGCTTGCGGCTGGGAGCCGATCGAGCTATTCGGCTATCCGGCGCGGCCATGGCTTTACCTCCGCGCGCCTCTGTTCATGACGGGCGTTATTTGCGCTCTCGGTCCGGGCGGTGCTGGCGAGGTCCAGGCCGGATCGATCGAGATCCGGCAACGGCAACCGCCTAACCAACGCTGCTACAAGGATCATCACATGACGGGCCGCGCCGCGTCGCTTCTCATATGGGAAGCGCTCGATCCCGCTCGCTGGCCGGTCGAAGAGCTTTCATAGTGTAGCAAACTAGCTGGCTACGGTCTGGCTACAGTTTCTCGCGTTCGGGTCTAATGTCTCTCTTTTCCACTAAGGAAAAGGGCTGGCTATCCTATTGTCTGAATGGGATAAATCAGGGGGATTTAGACGGGAATTGCGATTGTCGCCGCCCCTCTGGCTACAGTGGCTACAGTAGCGCGCCGCTTGCGCAAATGGCGGAAAGCCGCGATATTGCGCGCATGGCAAAAGGGGGCTCGACATTACCGCCGAAGAGAGAGGGGGCGAAGCCGCGCCCTCGCAAGGCGCCGGTCGACGATATCCCGAAGTGCGGGCTCCCGCCGCGCAAGCGCAAAGCCAAGGCTCCCACGAAACCGGCGAAGGCAACCGTCAAGGATCCGGTGACAGTTGCGGACGACACTTCGGGAACGGCGGCGCCGGACTGGGATAGTGCGAAAGAGGCGGAAGCGGCGAAGCGCGCCGTCATGGCGCGCGAGGGTCGCAAGGCGACGGTTCCGATTGATCCGCCGATCGATCATGCGCTCCGCTCGGAGCTGGAGCCCGGTCCGATGGGCGGCAAGCTCAAGCGGACGCGCAAGGTCAAGCCTGCGCCGGAGCCCGTTCCCGAAGTGTCGAAGGTGGCGGATCCGGTCGATATGCGTCCAGCCGCGGCGAAGCTGCTGGAGCGCTTGAAGGCGAAGTCCGTCGCGGTAACGGAAGAGATCTTCGCGGATATCTGTTTGTTGGTGTCGGAAGGGATCCCGCTGCGCGAGATCTGCCGCATGGATGGAATGCCGTCGAAGTCGACCTTCTATGCGTATCTCGAAGACGCCTCCGACGAAACTATCCATGCCGGACGGGTCGCGCGCTACGCGCGTGCGCGAGCGCTGGGCTTCGACGAATTGGCGGCGGAGACGCTGGAGATCGTCGACGACGGGTCGAATGATTATATCGAGCGGCGGCTCGAAGACGGCTCGGTCGAGACGGTTCTCGATCGCGAGCATATCCAGCGCTCGAAGCTGCGCGCGGAGCATCGGCTCAAGCTGCTGGCCTGCTGGGATCCGAAGCGATACGGCGCGCAATTGAAGCTCGCGGATCCGAACGGGGAGCGGCTCGATCGCGGGAGCATGACGACAAGCGATATCGCGATCTGGATCTCGAAGATTGCTGTCGCGGTCGATGCGGAATTCGGGCCTTCGGGTCCATTGCTGGAGGGATAGGGCATGGCGTGGATTATCTTTGGCGTGGTGGCGGCGGTCGGGATCCTCGCCGCAATGTGGTGGCTGGCCGAACGGGTGCCGTCCTGCACCTGTCACAAGCCGGATTGCGGCGGCGGCTGCATCAAGCGCTAATCCATGCTCGATCAGCTCCGGCAATTTGCGGGCATGTCGATCCCGGAGATAGAGGCGACGATCCGTCGTCTCCCTCCGAAGGCGATCGCGCAACTGGAAGAGCTGGCGGCAAAGGATCTGACGAAGTGGCGTCCGCTGCCTGGGCCGCAATGCATGGCCTATTATTCGACGGCGGACGTCATCGGTTACGGCGGCGCGGCTGGCGGCGGCAAGACGGATCTCATGGTCGGGACCGCGCTAACGCGGCATAGGAAAAGCCTGATCTGCCGCAAGGATGGCATGCAGCTTCTCGGCGTTCGCGAGCGCCTGTCGGCAATCCTGGGCGGGAACAACGGATACAACGGGCAAGATCGCGTCTGGCGCCACGATAACGGGATCATTCAATTCCGCGGCCTGCCTAATCCGGGCGACGAAAAAAAGCTCCAGGGGCAGGATCACGGGCTCAAGGGCTTTGACGAAGCAACGGAGCTAAAGGAAGCGCAAGTCCGCTTTATCATGGGCTGGATGCGAAGCGACGATCCGCTCGTAAAGCCGCAAGCGCTGCTGACGTTCAACCCTCCGACGACGGTCGAAGGCCGCTGGATCATCAAGTATTTCGGGCCGTGGCTCGACAAGAAACACCGCAACCGGGCGGAGCCGGGCGAGCTGCGGCTTTTCACCACGATTGCCGGCGTCGACCATGAAACGGAAGACGATCGCGCTTTCGTTCTGGTCGGGCAAGAAAAGGTCTATGACTTCGATCCGGCGGACTTTGCGCCGGAGCTGATTGTCACGCCTAAGAGCCGGACGTTCATTCCCTCGAAGGTATCCGACAATCCGTATTACATGCGGACCGGGTATATCTCGACGTTGCAGGCCATGCCGGAGCCGCTTCGATCGCAAATGCTCTACGGCGATTTTGAGGCGGGTATGGAAGACGATCGTTGGCAAGTGATCCCGACAAAATGGATTGAGGCGAGCATGGATCGCTGGCGTCCGCGCGCGACGAAGGGGAGCATGGATAGCCTGGGCGTGGATCCGGCCATGGGCGGGGCGGACAAGTTCGTCATTGCCCGGCGTCATGGGAATTGGTTCGATGATCTGTTGCGCTTTCCCGGTAAGGAAGTGCCGGACGGTCCGACGGGTGCGGGGCTTGTCGTCATGAACCGGCGCGATCGCGCGCCTGTGCATGTCGACGTGATCGGCTGGGGATCGAGCTGCTATGACTTCCTGATCTCGAACAAGGTCCAGGCGGTCAAGATCAACGGCTCCAGCCGGACGGAAGAGCTGACGAAAGAGGCGGGGCTTCGGTTTTACAATGATCGCGCGCGGCTGGTATGGCGCATGCGCGAGGCGCTCGATCCGACAAATCCCTTCCCGATCGATCTCCCGGACGACGGCGATCTCTTGGCTGATCTCTCGGCCTATCGCTGGCGCATGACGCCGGGCGGGGTGCTGATCGAAAGCAAGGAAGAAATGCGCGAGCGCCTGGGCCGATCTCCCGACGATGGCGACGCGGTTTGCTACGCGCTGGAGGCGACAATGAAGGAAGAGATCATAATCGATCGGCTCGCGGATCTCGGCTTCGGGAGCGGATACGATCGGTTCAATGAGCTTGACAGCTAGGGGGTATCTATGGGGACTGATCTCGGTAATCGTATGCGCGATCTGGCTGAAAGCGGCCATGATCGGGCGGCGGAGCTGCGCGAAAGAGCGGACGCCTTCGATAAGGCGGCGGCTGGTTTCTACGCTGAAGAGCAAACGGTCGATGCAAAGTCATTCCTGGGCGCGTTCGCCCGCGCCCGGCGCTTGTGGTGTGATCTGACGGGCGAGGCGCTGGTTTGATGCTGCGGATTGCAAATTGTGGCGATCTCGGCGATTAGAGGCAATTCGCGCGAAGAGGGGTTTGCTTATGTGTTCTGCTCCAGACGTCCCGGCTCCTGCGGAGCGCCAGGATAGCAAGATGCCGGAGCGTCCTGCGTCCGGAACGAATAACGGGCTGCTCTCGCGCCGCCGCGGTTATGCGTCACTGATCAAGACGGCGACGGGCGGAGATCTCGCGCCTGTGTCGACGACTGCCGCTCCGGCTGCTCAAAAGCTGGGTGCCTGATCATGGCGGCGGACGGGCGCAAGACGCTCTCTCTCCCGGCTAAGGCGGATCCGGATCCGTCGCGCCACTATTGCAAGCGCGAGCTGCTGGAAAAGCAACTCACGTCCATGAAGGAAGTCCGCCGTCCCTATGAGCCGGAGATCTACGAGATCGCCGGGCTCGCGCAACCTAACCGCTCGCGCTATGTCGCGGCCATGTCCAGCCGGTCGAACCGTGCCGGGCGCCGCGCAAACAAGCTCTATGATGGGCATGCAATCCGCTCTTTCCGGACGCTCACGGGCGGCATGTATTCGGGCATGTCGAGCCCTAACCGTCCGTGGTTCAAGTTCGGTTTCGAAGACAAGGATCTCGCGTCCTATCAGCCGGTCAAGATCTGGCTGGAGAAGGCGGGCGAGATTGTCGCGCGCATGCTCAATTCGTCGAATTTCTACAGTGCGGCGAAGCTCGGCTATTCGGAGATCGGGCTCTTCGGGACGGACGCTTGCGTCATGACGGAAGCGCTCGATTGGGAAACCGGCCTGACCTATCCCGTCTGCTTCCCGCAAACCTTCGGCGAGTATTGGGTCGCGCTCAATCACAAGCTGGAGCCGGACCGGCTGATCCGTCAACAAATGATGACGGTCAAGCAAATGGTCGGCGCCTTCGTCGCCGATCGGCTCGACAAGCGTCAGATGAATTGGGATCGCGTCTCGCTCCAGGTGCAAAACGCCTGGGATCGCGGCAACTATGAGACGGAGATCCCGACTTATCAGGCGATCATGCCGAACGAAGCGCATATTCCCGAACGGTTGGATCCTGCCGGCATGCCGTGGGAAAGCGTGAAGTGGGAAGAGGGGCAATCCGATAAGGGAATGCTGCTCGAAGAAAAGGGCTTCTGGTCGCAACCGTTCTGGGCGCCGCGCTGGGAAGTGGCGTCGGGCGATGTTTACGGCTTCGGGCCTGGGCATGATGCGCTTACCGATATGCGCGCGCTCCAGCTCCAGGCGAAGCGCAAGGGCGAGGCGACGGACTTTGCGGTCAAGCCTCCGCTCATGGCTCCCGCGTCGCTGCGGATCAAGTTCCAGCCGGGTAGCGTCACGCATGCGGCGGCGGCTGATCAGGCGCAAGTGAAGCCGATCTTCCAGGTCGACTATCGGGCGATCGAAGTCATTGGCCGGGATGCTGCGGAATTGCGCGACGCGGTCGACGAAAGCACCTATGCGCGCCTGTTCATGGCGATCTCTTCGCTCGACGGCTCCGCCGATCGGACGATCATGGAGATCTCCAAGCGCGAAGAGGAAAAGCTGACGCAACTCGGCCCGGTGATCGAGCGGGTGAATAACGAGAAGCTCGGCGTCGCGCTCGATCGCGCCTTCGATATCGCGGCGCGCAATGCCATGCTTCCGGAGCCTCCCGAAGAGATCCAGGATATGCCGATCGAGATCGATTTCGTGTCGATCCTCGCGCAAGCGCAACGCATGATCGGCATGCAGCAAACGGAGCGCGCGCTCTCCTTCACGGCGCAGCTCGCGCAAGTGGATCCGCGCGTCTCGGATAACGTCGACGGCGACGCTCTCATGCGCGACTATTGGGATCGGGCCGGCGCTCCGGCGCTCGGCCTTCGCGATGAACGCGAGCGCGACGCAAACCGCGCGGCTCAAGCCAAGCAAGCGCAAATGGAGAAGGCGGCGGCAATGGCTCCGGCCATGGCGCAAGGTGCCGATGCAATGCAGACCATGGCGCAAACGCCTGTCCAGGGAGGTCAATCGACGCTGTTCGATAGCCTCATGCAGCAACCGCCGATCTAATGGCTGCTCGCCCTATTCGTCCGCTTCCGCCCGAAGTGCAGCTCCAGCGCGATATGCTGGAGCTTTCGGGCTCTGCGGCCTTCCGCCGTTTCCTCTTTACGGTGGCGCAACGCTCTGGCATATGCGCGTCAACTCACGGGACCGATCTCGACGCCTCCACTTACGAGGGTCGCAGGAGCCTGGGGATAGAGATACTTCGGATGGTCGACGAGGCATTGCCCGTCAGGATCCCGGAAAACGCGCCATTTAATGCCTTGGCGCTGGCGATAGCCGAAGTATCAGCCCTTGCAACTGCACCTATGGAGGAAGTCGACAATGCGGAAGACAATCAAGAATTCGATGATGATATCGAGCGCCGCTAAGGCGCTGGGTATCCGTATGACGGAAGCGGAGCGGCTGGCCGGGCGCCTGCTGCGCGCTCCGGATCATGATGCCGGCACGGGTGCCGGCGCTGCTGGTGCCGATAGTGGCAATGGGGGAGGCGCGGCAAATGGTGATGGAGGATCCGGCGATAACGGAGGCGCGGGCGCAAGCCCGGATCCGGGAGCGGGGGCAGGCGACGGGGCGGCTGATAGCCAAGGCGGCGCGGCAAGCGGTGGCGATCAAGGTTCCGCTGCTGACGGCGGGAATGCTGACGGCGGGGCCGGGGGCGCTGCTGGCGGCGGAGAAGACAAGACTATTCTCGGCGGAGCGCTGGACGACGGATCCGACGGAGACGGCGACGGTGCCGGACAATCGGAAGGCGAGACGCGCCTCCAGTTCGGCGAGGGGGAAGCGGCAAAGCCGATACTAGGCGCGCCGGAAGCCTATGCGATCGAGCTTCCCGAAGAGCTGGCAAAGGCCGGGATGACTTTCGATAAGGAAGCATTCGATGCGGTCGAGCCGATCTTGCGGGATCTCAACCTTTCGAACGAAGCCGCGTCCGCTCTGACGTCCGCCTATGCGGAGAAGATCCTTCCCCTGCTCCAGAAACGGGCAGGCGAGGCGAACGACGCTCTCGGCGCGGATATGCGCCGGCAATGGAGCGAGGCGGCGACGAAGGAATTCGACGGGCGCGAGGGGCGCGCGGCCTTTAACGAGGTCAAGGCGCTGTGCCGGCAAGCCTTCATTCGTGGCGGGGTGAATGCGGAAAGTCCGTTCCTCACGCTGCTGGAGGAAAGCGGGCTCGGTTCGCATCCCGATATGATCCGGACAATGGCCTATTTCGGGCGCGCCCTGGGCGAAGCCGGGATCGAAGCCGGCAATGGCGGCGCTGCTCCGAAGCGGCTCGCCGACAAGATCTATGGTCAACCCGTCCCGCGCGAGTGAGACGGATAAGGGTTTGAATTGGTTCCGCGGCAAACGGTCATGGTGAAACACAAAGAGGGGTTAGGCTCATGGCTGTCCTTGGTACGACTGTCCCGACGCTCGCCGATATTTCCGCGGCCATGGGTCCGGATGGGAATTTCGATAACGATCGCGTCAATCTGCTCATGCAGACGAATGAAATGCTGTCCGATATGGTGTGGAAGGAAGGCAACCTTCCGACCGGCCATAAGACGACGCTGATCACTGGCCTGCCGACTGTCGGCTTCCGCCGGTTCAACGAAGGCGTTCCGCTGTCGAAGTCGACGTCCGCTCCGCTGGAAGAGGGCGCCGCGATGCTGGAAGGCTTCTTCCAGGTCGATCGCGATCTCGCGCTCATGTCCGGCGACGTGAACCAGTATCGTCTGGATGAAAGCGGCCTGTTCATGGAAAGCATGAACCAGACGCTCCAGACCTATATGCTCTATGGCAACGCCTCGACGCTGCCGGAGAGCTTCACGGGCTTTGCTCCGCGTTACAACACTGTGTCCGGCAACGTCGGGCAACAGGTGGTCGACGCGGGCGGGACCGGCTCGGACAATACCTCGATCTGGCTGATCGGCTGGGGTCCGTCCGTCTTCGCGATGTATCCGAAGAATTCGATGGGCGGGCTTCATCATGAAGACGTCACGGTCAACCGGACCGCGCTCGCCGGCAATCCGAATGCCATGACGGGCGACGTCCTGGCGGACGCGAACGGCAAGCTCTTCATGGGCTACCGCGATCACTTCAAGTGGAATTGCGGCCTTGTGATCCGCGACTATCGCGCCGTCGCCCGCATCGCGAATATCGACGTTTCCGATATGGTCGCGGGCAACGTCTCGGCGGCGGATCTGATCAAGCTCATGATCCGCGCCTATTACCGGATCCCGACCCAGCTCCGGAAGTATTCGGGCAAGGCCGGCTTCGGTCGCCCGGCGTGGTATGCCAATCCGACGGTGAAGTCGATCCTCCACACCCAGGCATTGAGCAAGGCGAATGCTCAAATCGGCCTGCGCGAGATCGACGGCATGGAAGTGGTGACGTTCCTCGGCATTCCGGTCCGCGAAACCGATCAGCTTCTCAACGCGGAAGCGCGGGTCGTCTGATCCAGGCCGGTCCGGACTTCGGTCCGGGCCGGTTTCGTGTTAACGATCGTCGTCTTAGGGCGCGATCAGGAAAGGGAATAAGCTCATGCTTCGTGACGTTCAGACCGTCCTTTCGGACAACCAGGCGGTTACTGCTACCGCCTTCACTGCCAACAGCTACGACGTCGGCAATACGTCGCCGCTGCGCAATCTTGGCCGCAAGGATATGCGCGCCATCTGCAAGTGCCGGACCACGACTGCCGCGGCTGGCGCTGCGACTGTCGTCTTCGATATCGGCGAGGCGGACGATAGCGCGGGGACCAACTTCACCCCGTTCTTTTCGACTGCCGCGATCGGCAAGGCGACGCTCGTCGGCGGCTATACCGTCTTCGATATCCCGCTGCCCGATACCGGGACGAAGCGCTTCATCATGGGGCGCTATACGGTCGCGACGGGTCCGCTGACGGCTGGCAACTTCGACATGGATCTCGCGATCGGGTCGGATCATCAGCGCGTTTACGCTGACGGCTATACCCAGGGCGCCTAACCCTGGACCTGACGGCGCCCTTCGGGGCGTCGTCTTCGTGTTCATCAATGGAAAGGGGATAGGTTCCCATGGCAACCAAATATCGGCGCTTCCTTCTGACGGAAGTTTCCTTCATCGGCTCGACGCTGCTTGTTCCGGGCTCCGTCGTCACATCGGACGATCTCGGCGAATACAAGGATCCGGTCGACGGCAAACTCAAGCCGGTCCGTCCGCCCGCTTCCTCGATCGAGATCGACGCGGACGGTCGCCCGGTTTCGAAAGACGACGCGGAAAGCTATTCGGCGCTTGTCGGGTCGCTGCCTCCTGCGGCTCCTGAAGCGGCTGCGTTCGCTCCCGGCGGCGGCGTGGCTTCGCCTACCCAGGCGCCGGGCGGTCCCTCGATCGCGGCAAATCAGCTTGCGCAGCCTTCGCCCGTCGCTCCGACGCGCCGGGGCGGCAATGGCGACGTCAACAAGGCGGCGGAAGACGCGACGGCGGCTCTCGCTGCCAAGGCTGACGCGGAAGCTGCGAAGGGGTAAGACGCGGCGAATGGGGGCGGAGCGCCCTCCATCGCTCGCGGTCCTCTGGCGTAGTGTCGGGCGGGCGGATCCTTCGCGGGGTCCGCCCGCTTTCCTTTGTGCAATGTCGGTGGCATATAGCGGCTTGACACAAGGGAAGGGCTCGGCGTCATGCGATCGCAAATCTCCATCTGCAACGGCGCTCTCGACGAATTGCCAGCCGGGACGATCCAGTCGATCGACGATCCGGACGACGTAGGCGCGCGCGCCTGCAAGCGGCGCTATGACGCGGTTCTCGAAGATCTTCTCGCCGAACATACCTATGACGCCTCGATCCGCCGGGAAGTGCTGGCGCAAACGACGAACGATCGATCTGGCGAGTGGCTCTATTGCTATCAGGAACCGACGGCGGCGCGCACGATCCTGCGGATCCTGCCGAATTTCACGTCGGCCTATACCTCTGCGGCCTATACGATCCTCGCCGGGCAACGCAACTGGACGGGCCTGGGCTATTATCCCGATAATGTCGGGACGCTCTATCGCCGGGCTGCGGGCAAGATCTATACCAATACGGAGCAAGCGGTTTGCGAATATGTGTCGAGCGAGGTCGAGCTTGCGCTCTTCTCGCCGCTCTTCGCACGCGCCTTTGAGCTGGAGCTTGCGGCGCGGATCTGCATGCCGGTGCTGAAAGATCGCGCGCGCTGGAAAGAGCTGATCCCGATGGCGGAGACGGCGCGGCAACGCGCGATCGCGCATGATCGCAACAATTCTCCGGAGCGATACGACGGCTTCGCGTCCGAAGACGCGCAAGCGCGGTCCGGCTGGTCGCCTTCGCCCGGCTGGTATGGATCGGGGATCGTTTGATGTTTCGCGCGGGGCTATTCAATTTCTCGAAGGGCGAGCTTGCGCCGCAACTCTATGGGCGCGTCGACGTGGCGGCATACAACGCTGCGCTTCGGCAGGCGCGTAACGTCGTCGTCCTGAAATATGGCGGGATCCAGCGCCGCATGGGGACGCGCGTCGTCTATGAATTGACGGCGCCGGCTGGCGGCTGGGATGATCCTGCGGCGGCGGCGCGGCTGGTATCGTTCGAATTCTCGATCGAGCAAACCTATGTCCTGCTCATGACGCAAGCTCAAATGCGTCCGCTCGCGCTCGGCGGCGCGGTGCTGGAGGAAGAGCTTGTCATAACCGCGATCACGAATGAAGCGACGGCGAAGATCACGGCGGCCTATCATGACTATGCCGTCGACGATGAAATCTTCCTGTCCGGGATCGCTGGGGCGCTGGGCGCTTATCTCAATGGCCGGACGTGGAAGGTTACGGCTGTCGTCGACGGCAACAACTTCCGGATCAATGCCAATACGGCGGCGGTCGCGGCCTTCTCCGGGGCGACTGGCGGGACGGCGCGGACCGGGCCTCCGACTGCCTCTCCTGCCCCTCCTGCGGTGCCTCCGGTCTATGTCGAGCCGGATCCTCCGGTCGTGTGGGATCCGGGCTCTTACAACTGGTATCGCGACGGCTGGGAGTTTTTCTAATGGGCGTTGCTCGTCTCTATAAGGTTGCCTCGCCCTTCAATGCGGCGGAGCTGGCGGAGATCGACGTCGAACAAAGTTTCGATACGCTCTTCCTCGCCCACCTGAACCACAAGCCTTCGAAGCTGGTCCGCTCCGGCCATACCGATTGGGCCTTCTCCGACGTGTCCTTCGGTACGACGATCGCCTCTCCGACGGGTGTCGGCGCTGTGGCGACGATGCCTAACGTCGACGCGGCGAATAGCGGCAATGCCTATTTCCCGCGGGTGCAACGCTATGTCGTCTCGGCGGTGGTCGACGATAGCGGGCAAGAAAGCCTGCCTTCGGCGGCGGCGAGCTGCACGAATGATCTGTCGCTCAAGCGCAATTACAATACTGTCACCTGGACGGCGGTCGCCGGAGCGGAGCGCTATCGGATCTACAAGGCCAATCTCGACGGCGCGAATTTCGGCTTCATCGGCGAGGCGACGGGGACGACGTTCAAGGATGACAATATCGAGACGGATCTAACCGACGGGCCGCGCCAAGCGCGAAACCTGTTCGCGGCGGACGGCGACTATCCGTCGACCGTATTCTTTTGGGAGCAACGCCTCGGCTACGCGCGGACGCGCAACAATCCGAATGCGATGTTCCTTTCGCGCTCGGCGGATCTGGAGAATTTCGATATCTCCCGTCCGCTCCAGGAAGACGACGCGATAACGATCCGGCTGGTCGCGACGAAGGTCAACTCGATCAATCAGGTTGTGCCGACAACGCGCCTGCTCGCCCTGACGTCGAACGGGCTCTTTTCGATCGAAGGATCCAATCAGGATTATCTCACGGCCTCGCCTCCGCCTCGCCAGCGCCGGCAAAACGGGCGCGGCGCGTCGCGGCTGGAGCCGATCGTCGCGGACGAAGTGGTCTTCTATACGCCTGCCATTGGCGACGAGATCCGGGCGATCAATTACAGTTTCGACGTCGACGGCTATCAGACGAACAATATGGCGATCTTCTCGCCTCACCTGTTCGAAGGCTTCGATATTGTCTCCTGGGCCTATGCGGACGAACCTCTCTCCTGTGTGTGGGCGGTCCGCTCCGACGGCAAGCTCCTGTGCTTTACGTGGCAGCGCGAGCAAGAGGTTTGGGGCTGGACCATGTGCGAGACGGACGGGATCTATCTCGGCGTCGCGGTCATCCCCGAAGTTCCGACGGGCTCGACGGTGGCGGAGCATCGCGTCTATTTCCTGATCGAGCGGACGATCGATGGAGATCGCCGCCGGTTTGTCGAGCGCATGGCGTCGGCGAAGTGGACCGATCAGAAAGACGGCTGCTATCTCGACTGCGCGATCTCCTTCGATCTGACGGTCGCGCAAACGGATTTCTTCGTCCCGCATCTGGCCGGAGCGACGGTCGACGTCCTGGCGGACGGCAACGTCTATCTCGACAAGGCGGTTGCCGCGGACGGCTGGCTTCGCGGGCTCTCCGCGTCGAAGCTGGTTCATATCGGGCTGCGCTATGTCTCGACGATCGAGACGCTTCCGCTCGCCCTGCCTGATCGGGCCGGCGGGCAACGCGCGGGCAAGGTGCAGCAACTCGGCAATATCGTGCTTCGCTTGTTCAAGACGCGCGGCGTCAAGGCTGGGCGCAAGCTGTCGGATATGATGCCGCTCAAGACGCGGCGGAGCGAGCCGCTCGGCGAGCCGAAGACGTTGCTCACGGGGGACTATTCAGCGCAAACGGAGCCGGTCGCGTCGACCGAAGCGACGCTCTTCGTCCAGCAAGACAATCCGCTTCCCATGACGGTAACGGCGATCTTTCTCGATCCGGTGCAAAATGAAGTCTGATCGGCTGGAGCTGGTCGGCGCAAGTCCCGCGCATGTAGGGCGGATTGCAAGTCGGCTCCGGGAGATCGATCGGCTGGAGTGCGCCGCGCAAGGGCGCGGTCCGAAGGTGGCTGTCCGCCTTGCGCTGCGCTCTTCGTCCTGGGCGGTTACGGCCATGCTCGACGGGGTTCCGCATGCAATGTTCGGTGTCTCGCCGATCTCGCCGATCGAAGATCGCGGCTGTCCGTGGTTCCTCGGATCCGACGAAACCTTGTCGCATGGGCGGGCTTTGCTGGAGCTGGGGCCGCGGGCAATAGCGCGCATGCATGCCAGTTTTCGCCGGCTGGAAAATAGCGTAAGCGTCGACAATAGTCGGGCGCTCCGACTGCTGGAGCGGTGGGGTTTTACGATCGAGCCGGATCTATTTGTCTGCGGCGGCGCGGAATTCGTCCGCTTCTGGAGGGAAAGCGATGTGTGAGCCTGCAACATTGGCGATTATCGGGACCGCTGTTGCCACGGCTGGGGCGGGCGTCACGGCCTATATGGGCTATCAGCAACAGCAATTCCGCTCGAAGGTCGCGGCGCAAAACGCAAAGCTCGAAGGCGAGCGCGCGGCGTCGGAGCTTGCCAAGGGGCAGGAAGAGCGTCGCCAGCTCCAGCGCAAATATGCCGGGCTCGCCGGATCGCAACGTGCGTCCATGGCGGCAAACGGGATCGACGTCGAATTCGGCTCGGCGGCGGATCTGCTCGGCGATACGGAGCGGACCTATCGCGAGGATCTCTCGACGTCGATCGGCAACAATGCGGCGGCGGTGAAGGGGATCGATATCTCGTCGGCAAACTACGGCGCGGAAAGCGCGGCGGCAAAGCAAGCTGCAACGGGCGAGCTGGTCGCGGGCGGCTTCAACATGGCTTCGACGGTTCTCGGCGGGGTCGGCAAGGTGAACAAGATCAAGGCGGCGCAAAAGGCCGGCGGATCTGGCTGGGGTGTTTGATCTATGGCGCGCGTTCCTGTTTCCTCCGGCAATCTGGTAGATCGGCAATCGCGCGGCTCGACGCCTCTCGCGGCTCCCGACATGACGTCCGGCGGTCGCGCGATCGGCGCGGCCATGCAGCAATTCGGCGGCGAGGTTGTCCAGTTCGGCGAGCAACAGGACGCTATCCAGGCGGAGCTTGATCAGGCGGCGGCGAAGAAAGCCGATAACGCCTATGCGGAATGGTCGCGCGGACGGCTCTGGACTGGCGACGGCGCCTTCTATCAACAGGAGGGCTTTAACGCTGCCAACGCCCGGCCTGGGCTGGAGCAAGAGATCAAGGCCAAGCGCGACGAATTTATCGCCGGAGCGACAAGTCCGCGCATGCGGGCCATGATGAGCGACGCGCTCGATCGCCGGATCGGCGCGGATCTCGAAGGCGTCGCGCGCTACTCGACGGCGCAATTCGGGGTGGAAGCCAAGCGGCAAAGCGCGGCTCGCCAGACGAATGCGCTCAATGATGCCGTCACCTATTACGCGGATCCGGTTCGTTTCGCGCAAGAGCTGGAGGTCGGCAAGAGCGAGATCCGCTCCAGCGCTGCGCGGACCGGCTCGGCGCCGGAGACAATGCAAGCGGACGTCGCGAGCTTCGAAAGCAAGGTCTATAGCCAAGTCGCTTCGCGCATGATCCGGACGGGCAAGATCGAAGACGCGAGCGCATGGATCGAAGAGCATCGCGGATCGATGCAGCCGGGCGATCTGGAGGATCTCGACGCGGCGCTCTATCATCCCTTGCTTGAACGACAGGCGGACGGGATCGTCGACGATCTGCTCGGCTATGCTCCGGCGTCGACGGCTGGGCAAAGCAATGCGGCTGGCGCCGCGTCCTCGCAATATGCCGGGCGCTCTGGCGGGTCGACAAGCGGGAACCTGATCGGGCGCATGCGGCAAGTGACGACGGTCGCCGAAAGCGGCGGTCGCGAGCGTGACGGACGCGGGCGATTGATCACGTCGCAGAAGGGCGCTCAAGGCGCAATGCAAGTCATGCCCGGCACAAACCGGGATCCGGGCTTCGGGATTACTCCGGCGCGCGATAACTCCGATGCGGAGCGGACGCGCGTCGGCAACGAATATCTCGCGAAAATGATGGAGCGCTATGGTAACGATCCGGCGAAAGCCTGGGCGGCTTACAATTGGGGTCCGGGTAATCTCGACGGCGCTATCGCCAAGCATGGCGCCGGCTGGCTCCAGCATGCTCCAGCGGAGACGCGGGCCTATGTCCGGGGCAACATGGCGGCGCTCGGCGGTCGCGGCGGTGCGGAAGCAGTCCAGCAAGCGCCGCGCGAGCATGATCTCGGCGCGCTGCTCTCGCGGCTGGATGGGCTCAATCTGCCATTCGATGTGGAGCAAGCTGCTCGCCGGCAACTGACGGAGCGCGTCGGCCTGGACGAAAGGCTTCTCGATCGTCAGCGCGCGCAAGCGGTCGAGCAAGCGGAGACGATCCTCGACGCGGCGGAGCGCTCTGGCCGTCCCGTCACGCGCGAAAGCCAAATCCCGTCCTCTGTCTGGAGCGGGATGGGGCCGGATCAGCGCATGCAAATTCGCGGGGTGATTACGCGCAATGCGCAGCCGAAGCCGCGCGATACCGACTATGGGGTCTATACGCGGATCTCGGATATGTATGCGACGGATCCGGCTGGCTTCGCCCGGCTGGATCCCTCCAGCTACCGTAATTCGCTGTCAGACGGCGATTATGAAAAAATCATCGGCTGGCGGCAAGACGTGCTCAAGAGCGCGAGCGGCAACGGTGGCGATAAGCAAGTCTCGATCGCGACTGTGCGAAGCGTGACTTCCCGGCTCCGGTCCGCGCATGGCCTTGTCACGACGGGGATCAAGGAAAAGGATCTCGCTGGTCGGCAGGCCATGGAGCGGCGGATCTATGGCTTCGAGACGTCGGTCGAGCGCGGGGTCGAGCTATGGCAGCGCGCCAATCCCGGCAAGCCTGTAACCGACGGGATCGTCCGCGAGATCGCGGAGCGACAAATGACGCTCACGCGCGAGCGCGACGGGAATAGCCACTTCTGGTTTGAGCGTTCCGGGCAGGGTGGCTATAGGGTATCGATGCCTCGTGCCGATATTGAGCGGCTGCGGGCTGTAGGGCGCCGCGAGCTGGGCCGCGAGCCGACGCCTCAAGAAATCTCCTACGCTTATCTTCACGAAATGGAGGGTCGATAAATGGCGCTTGTTCCCGGATCTTCGTCGGGCGGTGTGTTTCGGCGGAGCCGGGCGCCGGAGACTTTCACGGACGAAGCGGTCGACCGCGGCGCGGCGGGGGCGTTCCGGGCGATCAGGGATCGCGAGATCTCGGCGGAGCAACAGGCGCGGGCCGGCGCTGCAATGAACCCGGACGCGGCGGCAAAGGCGCGGCGGATCTCTGGTTTTACCGGGCAACCGGCGCAATCGATCATCGATCGCCTTCCGGACTATGAGACGCAAGCGCGCGCCGATCATGCGGCGCAATTGTCCGGTCAGGATCCGGTGCTTCGTTGGTGGCTGGCGGATCCTATCCGTTCGGCGGCGTCGGGCGATGATCTCGACACGCTCGCGCGCGCCAATGCGCAATATCAGGATCTCCGCAAGGGCAACTGGTTTCAGCGGACGTTCCCCGGAATGTTCATGGCGTCGACGGACTGGACGGCTATCCAGCAACACCAAATCAGCGAAGCCTATGCTCGCGAGGCGGAGAAGCGGAAGGCTTCGGCGGCGGCGGCGGACGGGATCCTCTCGCGCGCCGGCAATATGTTTAGTCAAGGGCTGTCCGGGCTGGAGAGCGGGATCTTCTCCGTTTCGGCGGCGGTGAATGAGGCAACGGCGGATTGGCGCTTGCCGTGGCAAAGTGATGCGACATTCCAGGCCAACCGGCAAGGCCAGCTCAACACGGCGGCGGAGCTGCGCTCGCGGGCGAAGACAAGCGGCGAGGCGGCTCCGATCAAGGGGGCGACGTCATGGGAAGACGTGAAGGCGAAGCGATCGCCCGGCGCGATCGGGAGCTTCGTTCTGGAGCAAGGCGTCGCCTCGATCCCGGCCATGATCGGCGCCGCGGTCAATCCCTACGTCACGGCGACAAGCCTTGCCGGCACGATCGGGCAGCAACGCGCGAATAACGACGGGCGCGAGAATGCGGATATCTCCGACATTCTCAAGGCGTCGCCTTATGCTGCGGCTTCGGCGGTGCTGGATCGCTTCGGCCTGGGCGAGATCATTCGTCCGGTCGGATCGACGCTTGCGCGGCGGGTCGCCTGGGCGGCTGGCGTGGAAGGCGGAACCGAATTCGTTCAAAATGCGATCGAGTATGCGGGCGGGACTGTCGGCACGAAAAAGCCTTTCGAGCTGACGACGGCGCTCGATCAGGGGCTTGCCGGTGCGCTGGCTGGCGCGGGCATGGGCGGCGGCATGCATGCCATGGGGTCCGGGATCCGGACGACGGTCGAAAATGGTGTCCGCATGGTTCAATCGCGCGCGGGCGAGCGGCTGATCGGGAAGGTCTTCGGCAACGCGGAAAGCTCGACGTTGCGCAAGCGGGATCCGGCGCTCTTCGCGGAATTCCTCCAGGCACATGCTCAAGGCACGGCGGCGGAGAATATCTTCGTCCCTGCCGAAGCGCTGCGCGAGCTTTACCAGTCGAACGGCTGGGATTGGGAAGATCCTGCGGACGAACACTTCGGCCACTTCACGCCTGATTTTCAGGATCAAATGAAGGCCGGGCTCGTCTCCGGTGGCGACGTGGTTATCCCGATGGGCAAGGCTGCGGCCTATCTCGCCGGCACTCCGGAATGGGATGCTATCCAGGCGGACGCGCGCGTCGCGCCGGGATCGTTCTCGCCGCGCGAGACTGCGGCCATGGAAGAGCATTGGTCCGCGGCGATCGAAGAAATGGGCCGCGCGGCGGAAGTCTCGGTCCGCGCCGATCTGGAAGCGGCAACGCCTCGGCAGGCGGTGCATGATGCCGTCTTCTCCATGGCGCGGCAGGCGGGTTTCTCGATCAATGCCTCGCGCGCTTATGGCGAGCTGTGGGCGGAGCGCTATCAGACGCGCAGCGAGCGGCTGGGCGGCGCGCAAGACGCGAAGCAACTCTTCGAAGCATCGGTCGCCGGGATCCGGCAAGCGCTGCCGGGATCGCTGGAGACGTATCGCCGGGGCGATGGGCTCGACGTCCTGATAAATTCCATGCGCAACGGCAAGGGTGCGATGGCGCCTGAAGGTCCGTCGCTGATCGATCGGATCGTCGAAGGTGGCGGGGTGGAAGATCCCGGCGGCGATATCAAGTCGATGGGCGGAGATCGGATCGTCAAGGGCGGCATGTTTGGCCGTCCGCGCAAGAGCCTGATCCGTGATCGTCAGGAAGGTGCGGATCTGCTCGGCGATACGGCCGGCAATAGTCTGACGCTCGACGATTGGGCTTTGCGGCTATGGGAAGAGGGATATTTCCCGGACCGCATGGAGCGCCCGGATATCAATCACCTTCTCGAAGCGATCGGCGAGGGCTTGGCGGATCGCCATACCTATGCGGTTGGATCCTCCAGCCATGCCGTCGAAGCGAATAACGCGATCGTCTCGGCGGCGGACGATCTGCGGCAAATGCTTTTCGCGGCTGGTCTGGATCCGGAGACGGCGACGCGGGCGGAGATCGAGAAGGCGATAGCGGCCTATGAGGCGGAAGGCGGCGATCGCGGTTATGAGCAAGCGCTTCCGGAGACGATCGAGATCGACGGGAAGAGCCGGGCGACGGTCAATAGCGAGGGGCGCGCGTTGGCGCGGACGGAAGAGGGGGTCCGTAACTTCTGGAGCTGGTTCGGTGAAAGCAAGGTTGTCGACGATCAGGGCCGTCCGCTTGTAGTCTATCATGGGACAAATCAGCCGATCGAGCAATTTGCCAAAGAGCGCGGCGGCATGGCGACGGGTGCCTCGGCTGGGGCGACGCGCGGATTTTTCTTTACCTCCAATCCAGACGAAGCGCGTGATTATGCGTTGCATGCTGGGTCTGTTGTGGTGTCGAACCGGGCCGAATTTGAGCGGAAGCAGGCGGAGCTACAAGCCAAGGTAGCGCGTCTGGAAAAGCAGGCGCAGCGCACTGGCGCCTGGGATGCCTATGAACAGGCAATGCAGGAATGGGAGACGCTGGAGATTGAGGCCACGCGCGAGGATCCGTCTGTCGGCGCGAACGTGGTTGGAGCTTATCTGTCGATCAGCAATCCGGTGGAAAAGGATTTCGGCGGCGAGCGAATAAGCTCGGCGACGGATCTCGATGCGATAATCGAAGCTGCCGGCAAGGAAGGTCGAGACGGCGCGGTCCTGCGCGATATCAACGATAGTCCGAAGGGTGGTTACGTCTCGACGCATTTTGTTGCCTTCGATCCTGCACAAATTAAATCGGTCGATAATTCCGGGAGCTTTGATCCGGCGGATCCTCGGATCTTGTTCCAGGGAAAGGATCAGGGCGGCGCGCGCGGTCGGATCGACTTCCTCGCCGATAACAAGGCGATGATCACGCTTTTTGAGGGGCGCGATCTGTCGACGCTGCTCCATGAAGGCGGGCATTTATGGCTGGAAGAGCTGCGGCAAGACGCGCTGTCGGTCGGGGAAGGCAAGCTCGCGGACGACTGGAGCGCGGTCAAGACGTGGTTCAAGAGCGAGGGGATCGACGTCGACGACGCGGGCGATATCCCGACGGAAGCGCATGAAATGTGGGCGCGGGGGATGGAGCGCTATTTGATGGAGGGCAAGGCTCCGTCGTCCGTCCTGCATGGCGCGTTCGCCAATTTCCGCGCGTGGCTGCTCCGGATCTATCAGCTCGTTACGCGGCTCAATTCGCCGATCGACAACAAGGTCCGCGCCGTCATGGATCGGCTGCTCGCAACCGATCATGCGATCGCCTGGGCGGTGCATGAAGCGGACGAAAAGGCATTGTTCGATAGTGCGGCGGCGGCTGGAATGTCCGGGCAGGAATTTGCGGCCTATCGCAATCTGCTGGAGCAAAGCCGGACGGAAGCCTTCGACGCGCTGCTTTACAAGACAATGGAGCGGATCCGCCGGCAACGGACGGTCGCCTATCAGGAAGAGCGCGAGCGCGTCCGGCTGGAGCTGGCGCCGGAGATCAAGGCGCGGCCTGAATTCCGGGCGCTGGATCTGATCCGCGGCGCGGGCGAGGAATATCTTCCGCTCGATCGCGCGGGTGTTATCGAGCGGGTCGGGCAGGATGCGATTGCCGCGCTTCCGGCTGGCCGTCCGGGCAAGCCGACGGTGAAGG
>Ga0265293_10004883_pt1 | contig 23054 bp, 22 predicted proteins | sample Munlanlewell138R_FD_192505 | JGI IMG/M metagenome (GOLD analysis project Ga0265293, IMG submission 192505) | Leachate microbial communities from a municipal landfill in Southern Ontario, Canada - Leachate well 138R | ecosystem: Engineered > Solid waste > Landfill > Unclassified | place: Canada... | reverse complement strand
ACCGGGATGTGGCGACCATCGGCACCGCCGCCAATGTCGACACCGACAAGTTCTGGCTGTGGGGCGAGGTGAGTTTCTAGGGGCTGTCGACGTGGCGCCGGCCGCGCAAAAGCGCGTCGGCGCACCACGTGCCCTTGCATAGCGTGCGCTGAGGCACGAAGCGCACCGCGCCGGAATCACAGAAATAAAAAAGGTACCCCTGGGCCTGTTGTGAATACCTCTTTCCCCGGTTTTTGGCACAAATTCTGCTTGGGAGCTTGTAACCATACGCCTCAACGGAGCCGGCCATGACCACGATCATTCCCTTCGACAGCAAGTGCCGGACCGCGGCGGGCGGGGAGGGCGCGCTCCAGCCCGGTGAAGTGTGTCTGCTGGGCGCCGGCCCGGGCGATCCCGAACTGATGACCATCAAGGGCATGCGCGCCCTGGAGGCGGCGGATGTGGTGGTCTACGATCGCCTGGCCAACCCGGCACTGCTGGATTTCACCGGGCGCCACTGCGACAGAATCTATGTGGGCAAGCGCAAGGACAGCCACAGCCTGCCCCAGGAGCAGATCTGCGAGCTACTGGTGGCGCTCGCCCGTTGCGGCAAGCGGGTGGTGCGCCTCAAGGGTGGCGACCCGTTCATTTTCGGTCGCGGCGGCGAGGAGATCGACCGGCTGGAAGAGAACGGTATTCCCTGGCGGGTGATCCCCGGGATCACCGCCGCCACCGGCTGCGCCGCCAGCACCGGGATTCCCCTGACCCATCGCGAGTGCGCCCATGCGCTGACATTCATCACCGCCCATCGCCGCGACGGCAAGCTGCGCTTCAACTGGGAACTGGCCCTGCAACAGGACCAGACGGTGGTGTTCTACATGGGCCTCTCGGTGGTTGCCGAGATCGCCGCCGGGCTGGTCGCCCGGGGCAAATCCGCGGCGACGCCGATCGCGGTGATCGCCAACGGCACCCGGGGAGAACAGCAGGTGATGGTGTCGACCCTGGCGGGTATCGGCGCGGCCCTGGCCGACCACCGGCTGCCGTCTCCGGCGCTGATCGTGATGGGCGACGTGGTAGCTCTGCGCGGTGGCCTGCAGGCGGCGCTGGCCGGCGCCGCCGTGAGTTGTGCCTGAGCGGCGGGGCCGAGCGCTCATTTTGGTGCCGGGGCTGACCCGTTTTTGTGCATGGCCGCCGGGCATTTGCCGGCGACAGCCGCGGATCGCCGGCTGAGGCCATCGCCAGTGGGCGCAATCGCTCGCTGATTTTCAACTGGCATGGTTCTTGTGTGGCAGAAGCGGCGGCGCCGTTATCCGCGCCGCCGCGATTTCCAGAACATCCCTGATCTGCTACCGCTGACGTCGGCGCCGGAACCCCAGACCGGTGCCGCGTCCTGTTGCGTGGCGTTTTAACGAGAGTATGAGGAAGGATTGTCAATGTCGTCGTCGAAAGTGAATCTGCTGGATCTTGGCGATCCCAAGATCCGCACCCTGCATCTGACCTGGGTGGCGTTTTTCCTGACCTTCGCGGTCTGGTTCAATCACGCCCCGCTGCAACCGCTGATCATGGCGACATTCGATATGTCGATGGATGAATGGAAGGCGCTGCTGACACTCAACGTCGCATTGACCATCCCGGCGCGCATCCTGATCGGCATGCTGGTGGATCGCTTCGGGCCGCGTCACGTGTATTCCTGCCTGCTGGTGACGTCGGGGGTCTTCTGCACCCTGTTCGCCTTTGCCCAGAGCTACCAGCAACTGGCATTGACGCGGCTGCTGCTGGGCTTCACCGGCGCCGGTTTCGTGATCGGCATCCGCATGGTGGGCGAGTGGTTCCCGGCCAAGAGCGTGGGACTCGCGCAGGGCGTTTACGGCGGCTGGGGCAACTTCGGCGCGGCCGCCGCCGCCTTTACCCTGCCGATCCTGGCGCTGACAGTATTCGGCGGTGACGACGGCTGGCGCTACGCGGTGTTCGCCACCGGGGCGCTGACCTTCTGCTACGGGATTTTCTACTACCTGCGGGCGCGCAATACCCCGCGCGGATCGACCTATTTCAAACCCCGGCGCAGCGGCGGCCTGGAAGTCACCAGCCGCCGCGACTACTGGCTCTATATCCTGATGAACGTGCCGATGTACCTGATCCTCGCGCTGCTGGTGTGGAAGTTGTCCCCGGCGGGCACCGGCCTGATCGGCGCGACCACGGCCTGGGTCTGCTACGGGCTGTTCGCGCTGCTGTTCGCGTTCCAGTACTCGCAGATCCGCAAGGTCAATCGCGAGATGCTCATGCAGGGCGCGCCGCCCTCCGATCGCTACGAATTCAAGCAGGTGGCGGTGCTGGCCTGGGCCTACTTCGTGACCTTCGGTTCGGAACTGGCGGTGGTTTCGATGTTGCCCGGGTTTTTCCTGGCGACCTTCGACGGCATGTCGCTGGCGCTGGCCGGCGCCCTGGGCGGCTGTTTCGCGCTGATGAACCTGGTGGCGCGCCCCGGCGGCGGCTGGATGAGCGATCGCTTCGGCCGGCGCCGCTCCCTCAGCCTGCTGATCGCCGGCCTCGCCATCGGCTATTTCGCCATGGCGCAGATCGACAGCGACTGGCCGCTGGCGCTGGCGATGCTCGCGGTGGTGTGCTGCTCCTTCTTCGTCCAGGCGGGGGCGGGCGCGGTGTTCGGCATCGTGCCGTTGATCAAGCGCCGCATGACCGGACAGATCGCCGGACTCACCGGGGCCTTCGGCAATGTCGGCGGAGTGGCCTATCTCACCGCCTTCACTTTTTTCGATGCGCCGACTTTTTTCCTGATCATCGCCGCCTCCGCCATCGTCGCGCTCTGTCTCGCCCAACTGCTCAGCGAGCCCAGCGGCCACATCACCGAAGTGCTGCCGGATGGCACCGTGCAGTTGATCGAGGTGAGTTGATCCTTTTGCCACAAGGTGCGGGAACGCCGTGATGAACCTCGAACATCTGTCTTCCAGCCTCGACGTCGCCATCGGCCAGTATTCCAGCGCCGGGGTCAAGGCGGTCAATGAGGATGCCATCGGCATTCGCATTCCCGATGGCCCGGCGCTGACCACCAAGGGCATCGTCGCGGTGATCGCCGATGGCGTCAGCGCGGCGGAAGGCGGCCAGGAAGCGAGTGCCACCGCGGTCAGCGCCTTTCTGTCGGACTACTATTCCACCCACGATACCTGGTCGGTGGAAACCTCCGGCAGCAAGGTGCTCAGCGCCCTCAACCGCTGGCTCTACGGTCGCGGCCAGCACTGCATCCAGGCGGAGACGGGCTATATCACCACCTTCAGCGCGGTGGTGCTGAAATCCTCCTCGGCGTATGTCTTCCATGTCGGCGACAGCCGGGTCTACCGCCTTCGCGGCGGCGACCTGGAACAGATCACCCGCGATCACAGCACCGCGGTCGGCAATGGCCAGCGCTATCTGGCCCGGGCCCTGGGCATCGATCTCAATCTCGAGGTGGATTTCCACCGCCTCGAACTGGCGGCGGGGGATCGCTTCCTGCTCACTACCGATGGGGTTCACGAATGGTTGAAACCCCGCGAACTGCAGGAACTGACGGCAGGCCGCGGCGGTACGGCGGAACTGGACGGGCTGTGCCGGCGCGTCGCCGAGCGCGCCCTGGCCATGGGCAGCGACGACAACCTCAGCGTTCAGGTGGTGGATGTCCTCGATCCCGGCACGGCCGGCCAGGAGGATGTTCTGGCCAGCGTCGGCCGCTTGCCGTTTCCGCCGCCTTTGCAGCCCGGCAACGTCGTCGATGGCTGGAGGGTGGTGGCGGAAATCCAGGCCAGCAGCCGCAGCGAGGTCTATCTGGTGGAGAATACCGGCGATGGCGGCCGCGCGGTATTGAAGGCGCCATCGGCCAATTTCAGCGACGACCCCGGCTATATCGAGCGCTTCATGCTCGAGGAGTGGGTGGGCAGCCGTATCGCCAGCGCCAGCGTGGCGCGGGTGATCAAGCCGGCGGGCGCGAAGTCCTTTCTCTACTACCTGACGGAATATGTGCCGGGGCCGACCCTCGGCCAGCTGCTGCGCGAACGCACCCGGCTGCCGGTGGTGGACGCGCAGAATATCGCGGTGCAGGCCATTTCCGGGCTGCGCGCCTTTCATCGCCGCGATGTGCTGCACCAGGACATCAAGCCGGACAATATCATCTATACCGAGAGGGGCATCCGGATCATCGATTTTGGTTCTTGCCAGGTGGCCGGCGTCGGCGAGATCGGTAATCGCATCAGCCGCCAGCAGGCACTGGGCACCCGCGACTACTGCGCTCCGGAATATCTGCTCAACGGGCCGATATCACCGAGGAGCGATCAGTTTTCCCTGGCCGTGCTGCTCTACGAGTTGCTGACCGGAAGGCATCCCTTTGGTGCGGGCTACGGCAGTTGCACCACTGAGGAGGATTTCGCCCGGCTCGATTACAAACCGGCCTACCGCATCAATCCGCTGGTGCCGGTATGGCTGGATGGCGCCATCCAGCGGGCGCTGAGTCTCGATCCCCAGGCGCGCTACCCGGCGCTGTCGGAGCTCGCCCAGGATATCCAGCGCCCCAATCCCGCCTATGAGAGCGGACGGCGGGCACCGGCCGGCGGGGCCGCCGGAGTACTGTTGTGGAAAGCGATCGCCGGGGCGCTGCTGTTGCTGAACCTGCTGTTGTTGGTGTTGATCGGCACGATGTAGCGGTGCGCCTGAGGGGGAACCTCTTTGGTGCGGCGCCGGCCGGGCAGGCACCAGGACTGTGCGCGATCACCGCTGCCGCCGTCTTTCCCTGCCACCGTCGTTGCCGATTTCCGGTAACTGGTTGAAAAGAAGCATTTTAAAAACATCCATCCTTGGCACGCATATTGAATATTCAATAACGGCAAGACACAGCGCCGTAAGCCACGGCATGTAATCAATTCCCTGCAGTTGCCGATCGCGGGCATGTACCGCCGAGCAGAAACCCCCGGGTAACGAAGCCCTTCCGCCGTTCGGCGGCGGGGTTTGTGTCGTGGGCGGCTGCTGCAGGTTCTGGCGCAGCGAGGTAGTTTTTATGGCAAGGCAAAAAATCCTGGTGGTTGGCAATGGCATGGTGGGGCACCACTACGTAGAGCAATTGCTGCAGCAGAACCTGGACGTGGAGATCACGGTGATCGGCGCGGAGCCGCGGCCGGCCTACGACCGGGTGCACCTGTCGGAATTCTTCGCCGGCAAGAAGCCGGAGGAGCTGGCGCTCACCAGCCGCGAGTATTACCAGTCCAGCGGCGTCAAGGCGCATTTCGGCGATGCGGTGACACAGATCCTGCGGGACAGCAAGGAAGTGGTGACCGGGAGTGGCCGGCGCTTCCCCTACGACAAACTGGTGCTGGCCACCGGCTCCTATCCGTTCGTGCCGCCGATTCCCGGTTCCAGTGATCCGCTGTGCCTGACCTACCGCACCATCGACGATCTCGGCGCCATTCAGCACAGCGCGCGGAACGCCCGGGTCGGTGTGGTGGTGGGCGGCGGGCTGCTGGGTCTCGAATGCGCCAACGCCATCCGGAATCTCGGCCTCGAAGCACATGTGGTGGAATTCGCCCCGGGGCTGATGGGGGTTCAGCTCGATGAGGGTGGCAGCAGGATGTTGCGCCGCAAGATCGAAGCCCTCGGGGTGATCATTCACACCAGCACCGCGACCCAGGCGATCGTGGCCGGCGACCAGTGCCGCTTGCGGATGAATTTTGCCGACGACAAACACCTCGAAACCGACATGATCGTGTTTTCCGCCGGTATCCGCCCCTACGACCAGCTCGGTCGCGACGCCGGGCTCGACATCGGCGCCCGCGGCGGCATCGTGGTCGATTACCACTGCCGGACCAGCGATTCCGATATCTTCGCCATCGGCGAATGCGCCTCCTACGGCAACTTCATCTACGGCCTGGTGGCGCCGGGCTACCGGATGGCGGAGGTGGCGGTGAGCCAGCTCACCGCCACCAAGGCGGTGTTCAACGGCGCCGACATGAGCACCAAGCTCAAACTGCTCGGCGTCGACGTCGGGTCCATCGGCGATTCCCACGGCCGGGCGGATGGCTGTATCTGCTATGTGTTCTCCGACGAGCGCGAGGAAATCTACAAGCGCATCAACGTCAGCGCCGACGGCAAAACCCTGCTCGGCGCGGTGCTGGTGGGTGACTGCGCCGACTACGACACGCTGCTCCAGTATTACCTCAACGGCATCGAGCTGCCCGCCAACCCCGAATCGCTGATCCTGCCCGCGGTGGCCGGCGGCGCGCCGAAACTGGGTCCTGCGGCGCTGCCCATGGCGGCGACCATCTGCTCCTGCCACAACGTCAGCAAGGGGACGATCGTCGAGGCCATCGACGGTGGCTGTTGTTCACTCGGCGATATCAAGTCGCTGACTAAGGCCAGCACCGGCTGCGGGGGCTGCAGCGCGCTGCTCAAATCGGTGGTCGACTACGAGCTCGAGGCGCGGGGCCTGTCGGTCGACAAAAGCCTCTGCGAACACTTTCCCTTTACCCGCCAGGAAATCTTTCACCTGTGCAAGGTGGAGGAGCTGCGCACTTTCGACGCACTGCTCGCCGGACACGGCCGCGGCCGCGGCTGCGAAATCTGCAAACCGGCGGTGGCGTCGATTCTCGCATCCCTGTGGAACGATTACGTGCTCAAGGAAAAACACGAGGGCCTGCAGGACACCAACGACCGTTTCCTTGCCAACATGCAGAAGGATGGCACCTACTCGGTGGTGCCGCGTATCCCCGGCGGCGAGATCACCCCGGACAAGCTGATCGTGCTCGGCCAGGTGGGCAAGAAATACGGCCTCTACACCAAGATCACCGGCGGTCAGCGGGTGGATCTGTTCGGCGCCAAAATGAGCGACCTGCCGGCGATCTGGAAGGAACTGGTGGACGCCGGTTTCGAGACCGGACACGCCTACGGCAAGGCGCTGCGCACGGTGAAATCCTGTGTCGGCTCCACCTGGTGCCGGTATGGCGTGCAGGATAGCGTCGGCATGGCGATCGTCATCGAGAATCGCTACAAGGGTTTGCGCTCGCCCCACAAGCTGAAATCCGCCGTGTCCGGCTGCACTCGCGAGTGCGCCGAGGCGCAGTCCAAGGATTTCGGGGTGATCGCCACCGAAAACGGCTGGAATCTGTACGTGTGCGGCAACGGCGGCATGAAACCGCGCCACGCCGACCTGTTCGCCACCGATCTCGACGACGAGACCCTGATCAGATATATCGACCGTTTCCTGATGTTCTACGTGCGCACCGCCGATCGCCTGCAGCGCACCTCGGTATGGCTCGACAATCTCGAAGGCGGGCTCGACTACCTGCGCTCAGTGATCATCGACGACAAGCTGGGCATCTGTGCCGAGCTCGAAGCGCAGATGGCGGCGGTGGTGGGCACCTACCAGTGCGAGTGGAAAACCACGGTCGAGGACCCGGAAAAGGTCAAGCACTTCCGCCAGTTCGTCAATGCGCCGGATGCCAGCGATGGCAACGTGATTTTTGTCGAGGAACGCGGTCAACTGCGGCCGGCCAACGACAAGGAACGCGAGCAGTTGATCGCCAGATCGGCGTGATATTCAACCACACCGGGCGGACCGGCGAGATTGGGGAATACCGGAGAGATTTGGGAATGAGGAGTTCCATGAAAGTGTTGAAGGCAAATCAATGGCAAGCGCTGTGCGCGATTGGCGATCTGGTGGAAAACGCCGGGGTGCCGGCATTGGTGGGCGATCGCCAGGTGGCGATTTTCTACCTGCCGGCCGAAACCCCACGGGTTTATGCCATCGGCAACTGGGACCCTGTCGGCAAGGCCAATGTGTTGTCGCGGGGCATCATCGGCGACATCGGTGGCGAACTGGTGGTGGCTTCGCCGCTGTACAAGCAGCATTTCAGCCTGACCAGTGGCAAGTGCCTGGAAGATGACAGTGTCAGCGTGCCGGTGTACGAAGTGGTACTCGATGGCGACACGGTGCTGATCGAGGTGAGGTAAGCGGGATGCGCCCCCTGGGACGGGGGCGTTCCCGCAGTGCGCTTCGTTCCTCGGCGCACTCTGGCTTGAGATGGGATATCGGGGATGCGCTGCGGTGCGCTTCGTTCCTCAGCACACCCTATGACGGAGCATAGGGTGTGCCGACGGGCGGAGGCGCACCGGCGATCCTGCTTTTGCGCGGCAGGAGAAAGGCCGGCAGGCCTAGGCCTCGCTCATCCCGGCGGCCGGCTCGGCGGCGTGGCCGGTGCGCACTTTTTCCTCGATGCGCCGTCCCACGTCGGGATCGATGCTCTTCCAGTAGTCGATGGCGCGCTCGAGCACCGGGCTGCGGACACCTCCGAGCAGGCTTCCGGCAACGGTTTCGACGAGCCGGCTGCGTTGCTCGTCGCTATAGACCTCGCGAACCAAGGTGCCGGGCTGGCCGAAATCGTCGTCCTCTGGATGCAGGGTGTAGGCGCTGCGCACCATCTCGCCGTCGGTTTCCCAGCCGTCCTCCATCCTGCCGGTGTCGTCGGCCCAGCCGCGATCCCCGGAATTGGGTGCGTAGACCGGGTGATTGCCGCTGTGCTCGTAGGCCATCTGGCCGTCGAACATATAGGTGTTGACCGGACACTTGGGCCGGTTTACAGGCAACTGGTGGAAGTTGGTGCCGATACGGTTGCGCTGTGCATCGTTGTAGGCGAAGGCGCGCCCGAGCAGCATCTTGTCGGGCGAGAGGCCGATACCCGGCACGGTGTTGCCCGGTGAAAACGCCGCCTGTTCGATCTGGGCGAAGAAATTCTCGGGATTGCGATTGAGGACCATCTTGCCCACAGCGATCAGCGGATAGTCCTTGTGCGACCAGGTTTTGGTCAGGTCGAAGGGGTTGAAGCGATATCCCTTGGCCTCGTCATAGGGCATCACCTGCACGGACAGCGTCCAGCTGGGATGCTCACCGTTGGCAATGGCGTCGAAAAGGTCGCGCCGGTGGTAGTCGGCGTCGCTGCCCGCCATTTCCTTGGCCTCGGCATTGGTGAAATGCTGCATGCCCTGGTCGGTATGAAAGTGATACTTGACCCAGAACCTGTCGCCGCTGGCATTGATCCACATGTAGGTGTGCGAGCCATAACCGTTCATGTGGCGCCAGGTCTGCGGCAGGCCGCGATCACCCATGAGGTAGGTGACCTGGTGGGCAGATTCGGGGTTGTTGGTCCAGAAGTCCCACTGCATATGGTTGTCGCGCAGCCCCGAATCCGGCAAGCGCTTCTGGCTGCGGATAAAGTGCGGGAACTTCATCGGATCGCGCACGAAGAAAATCGGCGTGTTGTTGCCGACAAGGTCGTAGTTGCCTTCTTCGGTGTAGAACTTGAGCGAAAAGCCGCGGACGTCCCGCCAGGTATCCGGGCTGCCCGACTCGCCGGCCACCGTGGAAAAACGCGCGAGCATTTCCGTTTTGGAGCCTTTCTGAAACAGCGCTGCCTTGGTATAGGCAGAGACGTCCGCGGTGGTCTCGAATACACCAAATGCCCCCGCGCCTTTGGCGTGAGGCTGGCGCTCCGGCACCTTCTCACGGTTGAAATGCGCCATCTGCTCGAGGAAGTGTACATCGTGCAGCAGAATCGGTCCGTCCGCGCCGATTGTCAGAGAGTTGCGGTCACTGGCTGCCGGCGCTCCGGCGCCTGTTGTCGAGCCTTGGACAGATTGTTTCTTTGTATCGTTCATGGCGTGCTCCTGGGGACAAAAACGTGTGACTAAAGAATAGACTGCAAGCGGGCGCAATTCCGCTTGACCATGTTTTGTTGGGTGATCCCGCGATGCGGTGTTGCAAGGAGCGCAGATGGAAGGCAATGCCCCGCCGTGGGCAAGGCAGGGGGTCAGGAGCCATCACCGCCGTCTGCTCGGGGTCGAGATCGCGGTCGCTGAGGCGTGGTGGCGCCGAGGCGCTCCATCGACACCGCCGGCCACCCCATGGCGCACCCTCCGGTTGAATCGCTCCGCAGGCATTTGGCAAGGAATTAGAGTTCTTCAGAGCTGCCAAAAAAGTTTCTCTCACTTACGGATCAAAACAAGGAGACCATAGTTGACCGGGCTGAGCTGGTCAAGGCTGCCTGAATGCTGTCGCTTTTCGGGAGAAGGTCGTCAGTGAGTCCATCGTCAGCCAGGCTCCCTGTCAGCCTGGCCCGTTGGCATCGATATGCTCGCCCTTGTCGCTGAGATACTTGCCGAACACGTCGAATGCGGTATAGCTGCAGCAGTACTCGCGTACCTCGACGATCTTGTCACCGCGAAATGTGAACAGGAAATGATAGGCGTTTTCATAAACGGTGCCGTCGAGCATCTCGCCATGGGAGTCGGCTTCGACCGCGACGCGGTCGTTTTCGGCGGTCATGGCGATGAGGCGCAGCTGAATGGGCTTCTTCATTCGCGCCGACATCAGTCGCGGCGCCGCGGCGAATTGCTTCGCATCCCATTGGTAGCGCAGCACCGGCGGATTACGGTTCATGGAGATGATCGAGAAATCGTCCGCCAGCAGCGCCAGAATTCGTGATTCATCCATGCTGTTGACGGCGTCGAAATAGGTTTCCACGGCGCTTTTATTGGCTGCCGGATTGTTATCTGCTGTGTTCATGTTGCGTTCCTGGTTGGCGGGTTTTCGTTATGTTCACGCTTGTCGCGTCTGCTGGCGTGGGGCGCCGGTGCCGCTTCGGCCGGTCATCGCCGGGCCCCGGCGCTGGCCCCGATGATACGACGTTGCGACCCCGAGGGGAAAGTAAGCGGGTTTGAGCGATAGTGTTGGCGGTTCCGCCAATGGTGATGGGCTCCCAGCCGGTGCGGCGCTGGGCGATGATGCTTGGCCCGGCCGTCATTTTTGCCGCAGCATAGGGTATTGGCCCGGTAGATGGTAGGATTGCACGCGACATCAAACAGCCAATACCGAACTTGGGATTCGATGAATATGACCAACCTGACCCACCTCAACGCCGAGGGCGAAGCCCGTATGGTGGATATCTCCGACAAGCCCGATACCGCCCGCACCGCCATCGCCATGGCCCGTGTCGAACTCACCGAGGCGATTGTCGACACCCTGCTGGCGGATGGCCTGCCCAAGGGCGACCTGTTTGCCGCGATCCGCATTGCCGGCATCCAGGCCGCCAAGAAATGTTCGGAATTGATCCCGTTGTGCCACCTGCTGCCGCTGGCGCGGGTGTCTGTCGAGATCGACCTCGATCTGGACAACCAGCATCTCAACATCGCCGTGCTATGCCGGACCACCGGCAAGACCGGGGTCGAAATGGAGGCGCTGACAGGCGCCAGCATTGCCGCGCTGACCGCCTATGATATGTGTAAGGGTATCGACAAGGGCATGGTCATCCGCGAAGTGCGGCTGCTGGAAAAAACCGGCGGCAAATCCGGGGACTGGTTCGCCCGGATGACCGACTGAGGTCGGGCTGCCCGTGGATGACAGGGCAAAGAGAGGTGACGTTATGCTCAAGATATGGTTTTTTGGCCGTCTCGGGGATGTCGCCGGCTGTGAGCGGTTCGAGATTCCCTTCGATCGCTGCCTGGTTACGGTGGCCTGTTTGCGCGACCACCTGTGTTGCGACAATGAAGCGCTGGCCAAGGCGCTCAACGAGCCACAGATCATGGTGGCGGTGAACCAGCAGTTGGTGGATTGGGACAGCAACCTGCAGCAGGGCGATGAAATCGCCTTCCTGCCGCCGGTCAGCGGCGGCTGAGCCCGGCCGCGCCGAGGAGTAGCACCATGTCAGTTACAACCCGATCAGTCAGGACCCGATAGTCACGCCATGGCAGATGATATTCGCATCCAGAGAGAGGACTTCATCCTCCAGGCCGAATACGACCGCCTGCGCGGTGGCGGCGGGGTCGGCGCTGTCGTCGCCTTTACCGGCCTGGTGCGGGACTTCGACCGGGGCGAGGAGCGGGGTGCCGACCCGGTGCAGACTCTCCATCTCCAGCACTACCCGGGCATGACCGAGCGGCTGGTGGCGGAAATCGTCGCCGAGGCGCGGGGGCGCTGGCCGATCGCCGATGTCACGGTGATTCACCGGGTCGGGGAACTGCGCCCCGGCGACCAGATCGTGCTGGTGGCGGTGAGCGCCGCCCACCGCAAGGAAGCCTTTGCCGCGGCGGAGTTCCTGATGGACTATCTCAAGACCCGCGCCACCCTGTGGAAGAAAACGGGTGCTGCCGGCGGCGAGCGCTGGGTCGACATGAATGCCGCCGACCGAAGTGCCGCCGAGCGCTGGCAACCGGGTGATGGCCGGGAGTCCGCCGGTGGCTAGCGTCTGCGGAATCATTCTCGCCGGAGGGCGCTCCTCGCGGATGAATCCCGCCGGCGAGCCGCCGCACAGCAAGGCGCGCATCGAGCTGGCTGGCGAACCGCTGCTGGCGCACGTGGTGAGCAGGCTGAGGCCCCAGGTTGCCACTCTGCTGATCAGCGCCAACCGGGAGCTCGACTGGTTCCGCCGCTTCGCGGCGCCGGTGGTGGTGGATCTGCTGCCGGATCATCCCGGGCCACTCGCCGGATTGCTCAGCGGGGCCGCCTATCTGCTCGATAGCGGCGCGGACTGCGAGTGGGTCTGCGTCGCCCCGTGCGACGGTCCCTTCGTGCCCACGGACCTGGTGGCGCGCCTGCTGGAGGCCGCCGACGACACTGTCGAGGTCGCCTGCCCGAGCTTTCGCGGCCAGTTGCAGCCGACTTTCTCCCTGTGGCGGCGCAGCGCCCTGGACAGGCCGGCCGCCGAGTTGATGGCGCTTGGCACGGGCGGTTTCAAACCGTTGATGAGCCAGCTCGCCAGCGTCGAGGTGGCGTGGCCCGACGATGGTTCCGATCCATTCTTCAATATCAACAGCCGCGAAGACCTGCTGGCTGCCGAGGCGCTCGGTGCCCGGAGGGCGGGCGGATGAGTCTCGACCGGGAAGCCTTCCTGCGCTACAGCCGCCACCTGCTGATGGCGGATGTCGGTGAACAGGGCCAGGCGCTGCTGTCCCGCGCCAAGGTGCTGATGGTCGGGCTCGGCGGGCTGGGCTGCCCGGTGGCGCTGTACCTTGCCGCCGCCGGAGTAGGGCGGTTGACGCTGTGCGACCCGGACAGCGTCGAGCTGACCAACCTTCAGCGCCAGATCCTCTACCGCACGGCTGATTGCGGTGCGGCAAAAGTTGATTGCGCCGCGCGCGAGTTGCGGGCGCTCAATCCTTCCGTGGCGATCACCGGGTACGGCAGGCCGGTCGATGACATCATCCTGCCCGCCAGCGGCGCCAGCTTCGATGTGGTGGTCGACTGCACCGACAACCTCGCCGCGCGCCACTGGCTCAACCGCCGCTGCCGGCAACTCGCGGTACCGCTGGTCAGCGCCGCCGCCATGGGCTGGGAAGGGCAACTGATGACCTTTGATTTTTCCCGGGCCGACAGCCCCTGCCTGGCCTGCGTCATCGCCGAGGGCGGCGCGGAGCCGGTGGCCAACTGCACCAACAGCGGCGTCATGGGGCCGCTGCTCGGGGTGATGGGCAGCATGGAGGCGATCAGTGTGATCCGCGTGCTGCTGAGCCGGGGCGATGCCGACAGATTTGCCGCCAGCGGCAGGTTGCAGCGCTTTGACGCCCGCCGCGAACAGTGGTCGAGCTTTGTCATTCAGCGCCGCAGCGACTGCCAGGTTTGCGGCCAGGCGGGCGAGAGCGCCGCGACCGCCGGGAATATCACCACAGGAGCCAGCCAATGAGCAAAACCGATATGTTCAAACCCCTGAAAATAGCCCTGTTGACAGTGTCCGACACCCGCACCCTGGCCACCGACACGTCCGGCGATTACTTGTATGGCGCCATAACCGATGCCGGACATCAACTGGCTGTCAGGGATATCATCCGGGACGACATCTATCAGATGCGGGCCCTGGTATCGGCCTGGATCGCCGCCCCGGAGGTGGAGGTGGTGATTACCACCGGCGGCACCGGCTTTACCGGTCGCGACAGCACGCCCGAGGCCCTGGCGCCATTGTTCGACAAACACATCGAAGGCTTTGGCGAGCTGTTTCGCCATCTCTCCTACGGCGATATCGGCACCTCGACGGTGCAGTCCCGCTGTCTCGCAGGACTGGCCAACCGCACCGCGATTTTCTGCCTGCCGGGGTCCACGGGGGCTTGCCAACTCGGCTGGGAGCAGATCCTCGAAGCGCAGCTCGACAGCCGCACCGGGCCTTGCAATTTCTTCCAGCACGTCGCTGCCAGGGCCTGACCATGCTCAGTGTCGAGGCCGCCATCCAGCACCTGCTCGCCGCTGCCCGGCCGCTGGCGGCAACCAGTGAGGTCAATCCGGTGCGGGCGCTCAACCGGGTGCTGGCGGAGGACGTGATCGCGCCGCTGGCGGTGCCGCCGGCGGACAACAGCGCCATGGACGGCTACGCCTATTGCCACGGCGACGCGGCCAGCGCCGGGTTCGCGCTGCCGGTCAGCCAGCGCGTCCCCGCCGGCAGGGCGCCGCTGGCCCTGGAGCCGGGCACCGCGGCGCGGATCTTTACCGGTGCCGAGGTTCCAGCGGGCGCGGATACCGTGGCGATGCAGGAGGATTGCCGGGCGGAGGGTGAGCGGGTCATTATCGCGGCCACTGTCGCCCCCGGCGCCAATATCCGCCGTCGCGGCCAGGATATCGCGCCCGGCGACCGCATTCTCGGCAAGGGCGCACGCCTGCGCCCCCAGGATATGGGCCTGCTCGCCTCGCTCGGCCTGGCCTCGGTCCAGGCCTATCGGCCGCTGAAGGTCGCGGTGTTTTCCACCGGCGATGAACTGGTGGAGCCGGGTGGCCAACTGGCGCCGGGGCAGATCTTCAATTCCAACAGGGCCACTCTGGCGGGGCTCGTCGCCGCCTGGGGCATGGAACTGGTGGATCTCGGCATCGTCGCCGACGACCCGGCGCTGATTGCCGCGCGGCTCGCGGAGGCCGCGGCCAGCGCCGATGTGATCGTCACCTCGGGCGGGGTGTCGGTGGGCGAGGAGGATCATGTCAAGGCGGTGGTGAAAACACTCGGCACCATCGAATTCTGGAAAATAGCCATCAAGCCCGGTAAGCCGCTGGCGTTTGGCGAGGTGCTCGGCAAGCCCTTTATCGGCTTGCCCGGCAATCCCGCCTCGGTGTTCGTCACCGCGCTGATCCTGTTGCGGCCTTTTCTGCTGCGCCTCCAGGGTGTCGCCGAGGTGCTGCCGCAGGCCGTCGCCGCCCCGGCTCTGTTCGAGCGCCGGGCGGTGTCGCGCCAAGAGTTTTTGCGCGCGCGGCTGACCGCGGAGGGCATCCGCATTTTCCCCAACCAGAGCAGCGGAGTGTTATCCTCGGCGAGCTGGAGCAATGGCCTGGCGGTGCAGATGGCCGGGCAGGCCGTGCAGCCAGGGGATGGGCTACACTTTTACAGCTATCCCGAGTTATTGTGACGGTCATTCACGAGCGTGCAGGTTTGGTGGCAGGCTCAGCTAGCGAGAACAGCGGATGAACACTATCGTGGCCCCGAATAACGATCCCAACAGGCCTCTCGTCGACCCCTTCGGGAGGCGGATCACCTATCTGCGCCTGTCGGTGACCGATCGCTGCAACCTGCGTTGCACCTACTGCATGGCCGAGCACATGACCTTCCTGCCGCGCCAGCAGATCCTGACCCTGGAGGAAATGACCGCCATCGGCGCCGCCTTCAGCGAGATGGGGGTGACCAAGATCCGCCTCACCGGCGGCGAGCCGCTGACCCGTCAGGGGATACTGACGTTGACCCGCAATCTCGCCGGCCTGGCGGATATCAAGGAACTGGCGATGACCACCAACGGCCTGCTGTTGCCCCGCTATGCGCGGCCGTTGCGGGATGCCGGGCTCGGCCGCCTCAATATCAGCATCGACAGCCTCGACCCGCAACGCTACCGGGCGATGACCCGCGTCGGCGAACTGTCGCAGGTGCTGGCGGGCATCGAGGCCGCGCAGCTGGCGGGGTTCGACGCCATCAAGCTCAACGCCGTGGTTCTCGCCGGAGTCAATGACCGCGAGGTGCTGGACTTGGCCAGGTTCGCTGTCGATGGCGGCATGGATATTTCCTTTATCGAGGAAATGCCTCTCGGCCATATCGACTCCCACCAGCGCAACGAGACCCGTTTTTTCAGCGACAGGATACGCGAGGTTCTTGACACCGCCTTCGAACTGGTACCCAGCACTGAGACCACCGGCGGCCCGTCGCGCTATTTCCGGGTGTGTGGCGCGGCGTCGAAGATCGGTTTTATCTCGCCGATTTCGAATAATTTCTGTGCCGGCTGCAACCGGGTGCGCCTCACCGCCGAAGGGCGCCTGCTGCTGTGTCTCGGCAATGACCACGCCCTCGACCTGAAGGCCGTGGTGCGCCGCCACCCCGGCGATGTCGCCAAGCTCAAACAGGCCATCGTCACCGCCATCGGCGACAAGCCGGAGCGCCACCATTTCGATCCGCAGCGGGTGGATATCGTGCGTTTCATGAACGCGACGGGGGGTTAGCCTCGAAAGCCCTTGCCAGGCGCCGTGGCCTCATAATGGTGCCAACTCGAGGTCGTTCAGTTCGTGTTGGATAGGTGCTGCGGTGCGCTTCGTTGCTCAGCGCATGCTGTGCCTTTCGCGGGCTTTTTTGACAGGGCGTGCCGACGCAGGAGGCGCACCAGCGATGCTGGCGGATATCGGCGTTGGGAAACGGCCGCGCCCTGGAGATCGTTCATGGACGGGTTTTCAGGTTTCGCCTGAGCCATTTCATATGGCGCGTGGAAACTGATACGCTGCCGGCGGAAACGTGAAGCCAGGCCCCAGATATGCAAATCACCCCGACACTGTCCATCGCCGACGACGAAATCGAATTGGCCGCGATCCGCGCCCAGGGCGCGGGCGGCCAGAATGTCAACAAAGTGTCGTCCGCCGTTCACCTGCGCTTCGATATCCGCAGCTCTTCATTGCCTGAGCTGTACAAGGAGCGCCTGCTGCAACTCAGCGATCAGCGGATCACCGCCGAGGGGGTCGTGGTGATCAAGGCCCAGCAGTTTCGCACCCGCGAGAAAAACCGGGCCGACGCCCTGGCGCGGCTCGGCGAGCTGATCAGGATCGTCACCGTCGAGCGGAAGAAGCGCAAGGCCACCCGGCCGAGCAACAGCGCCCGCCAAAAGCGTACCGATGCCAAGACCCACAGGGGCCGGATCAAGGCCGGCAGGGGCAAGAGCGGACTCGACGACTGATCCCGGCGCGCGCTTTCTTGCCGGCGAATGGCCGGTCGGCGTGCTGGACAGGGCGCGGAGACAGGTGCTGCTCAGGTCGTTACGAAAGTCAGGTTCGTCTCGATGCGGGAGCGATCGTTTGCCGGGAGTCCGGGCGTGGCGAGGATGTCGCGCCACAGGCGCCCGGCCTCGCCCTGGCGGCCGGTGTAGAACGCCGCCAGCGCCAGCTCGTCCAGGGCTCGCCAACGGTACGCTGTGACATCGACGAAGAGCCGGTCGCCGCTCGGGGGGATGCGCGCCGCTGTGCCGGCAAACAGATAGGCGAGATTCCACTCCCGGCGCCCGCGGAGATAGGCGGCCAGGGCGACCAGCGGTTCGGCGCGTTCCGGGCGGACATCATAGGCATGCAGGTAGCCGTCGAGCACGACCGAGCGCGGTTCGCCAAGGCATTGGCCGAGCCAGGCGACCTGATAGAGGGAATACCAGGCTTCCTCCTCCCAGCCGCCCATGCCGGCGCGCCGGCGATAGTATTGGCGCGCCAGTTCCGGCTTGCCGGCGTCGCGATAGCTCTGGGCGAGATAGAAGACATAGCGGGCATTGTCCGGTTCCGCTTCCAGCGCGGCGAGAAGAACGGCGGCATCCTTGGCGAATTTCGCCGGATCGCTGGAGCGGGCGCCATCGGGCGTCACCGCGATCCAGAGGCCGGGCAGCCGGGGTTGTTCGACCGTTTGTCCGGCATCGAGATACTCATGAAGGACACCCTTCCAGCGCCACGGCAGACGGGTCGACACCAGACTCACGCGATCGTAGCGAAGGTCGCCGTAGCGGGCCTCGAGGGAGTAGGCCGGCGCCGTCAATGGCGGCCGCGCCGAGACGCCAGCGCCGGCCAGCTGTTCGTCGGCATCGATAAACAACAGGTAGTCCGCCTTGCTCCGCGCGCGTTGCAGGGCATCGGTCCTGTTGTAGCCGAAATCGCGCCAGGCGCAATGGTGCAGCTCCCCGGGGACTCCCGACAATGCCGCTGCGATGCGGGCCGGCGTATCGTCGATGGAGCCGGTGTCGACGATCACCCAGTAGTCGATAAAAGGGCGCACCGAGGCGAGGCAGCGTTCGATGACCGCCGCCTCGTCCCGCACGATCATGTTAAGGCAGATCGTGGCCATTGGCGCCGTTGACCGGAGAGATGTCGCTCGTGGTCACAGGGTTCCATCAATTGGCGCACAGGGCATATACATCCACGGTCACCGGCTCATCGGTCCAGACATCGCAAGTCCATGCGGTATCACTCGATGGATAGGTACTGTACAGCCAGAAGTTGGCAGGGCTTTCCGAATTACAGCCACCGCCGGTAACCCGGTAGCCGGCAGGGCATGACGCGGTGACCAACTCGGAGTCGAGTACGATTGACGAGGATTTCTGCCGGAGGATCTGGTTGAAGCTGCCCGCGGCGCCGGCCGGCCCGGTGGCGCCAGTCGCGCCAGTTGCGCCGGTGGTACCTGTGAGACCGGTGTCGCCCTGGATACCTTGTGGACCTGCCGGGCCGATGCTGCCCTGTGGGCCGGCTGGTCCCGCGGGGCCTGCAGGACCAGTATCACCTTGTGGTCCGGTAGCTCCTGTCGGCCCGGTGGCACCAGCGTCGCCCTGTGCGCCGGTCGGGCCGGCCTCCCCCGTTGCGCCGGTCGGTCCGGTGGGGCCTGTGTCGCCGGTCGCCCCGGCGGGACCTGCTGCTCCTGTCGGTCCGGTTGGACCCGCCACTCCCGCCGGCCCGGCGGCGATGTCCGCGGCGCAGGGGCCCAGCAGGCCGGCGCTGTCAAAACACAAGACGGTATCGCCTTCGGCGGCGCCCGGCAGCCCGGGAACGGTGACGCTGCCGTCTTCCTCGATTCGCATGCGCTCGCTGGTGCCATCGGCACCCTTGATGACGAATCCCCCGCCGGGAGGCAGGGTGGCGCTGATATCGGAGGAGGGGCCGGCGGCGAACAGCGGCATACCCCAGAGGGCGGCCGTCACGGCGAGGGCGAGTCGCGACTTGTCGAGGCTGGACGGCTTGCCTGCGGCAAACGGCCGGGTGTGGCGTTGGGTCATCGGTTGGTTCTCCAGGAAAATCGGTTCAGGCAAAACGGCGGGACAGGCCGGACTGGCGCAGCCGTCCGGCCGCGCCGGCGGCGAGCAACAGGGTGAGCAGGATCAGTCCGTGGTGGCCGAGGGTGGGGATCGGGGCCGGCCGCAGGCCGAGCAGCACGTTCGCCGGGATATTGGCGTTGCTGACCACCGTATGGGCGCCGGGGCCAAGCTTGATCGCTGCGGTGCCTGGCGACGACGACACCAGGTTGATGGGCTGGCCGGGCTGGCCCTCAATGGTGAGCGTGCCGGTCACGGTGATGCTGGCGCCGGCGGGAATGACAAAGGTGCCGCCACCGGTACTGGCCAGGGTCAGGTTGTGGAAGGTGGTATTGCCCGATAAGTGCACCGGGCCGGCGGCGCAGTCATCGGTGATCACGACGGTGCTGGTGCCGTGGCTGAAATTGCCGTTGTTGGTCCAGTCGCCACTGAAGAGAAGGATGCCGTCGTCGCCATTCAGCACACCGTCGGCGTCGATGGTGACGGCGCCGGCCAGAACATCGCCACCGCCAACGGACATCTCACCTTCGACCCTGAGGGCTGTGCAACCGATATCCAGTTCGCCACCGGGCGGCACGGAGAAGCTGCTGCCCGCGCCAATGGTGAACGCCTGGGCAAATGGCATGAGCAGTAAAAGGGTGGTGGCGGCCAACAGGTTGTGCGGCAGGCGACGGATAGTTGTTGATGGTGTACGGGTGATTTTGAAGAGGGTGGTGGCGACGCAGTGGTACAGCGGGGTCGGTGGCATCAGCTTTCCGCTCGATTATCGAAGTGCGCGGATACTAGCATTGGCAGATGGGGGCCCTGGGGTGGAAGGGGATGAACGGTGCGAATGTTTGCCTGAATGGCATGGGAGGTGTCAGCCGGGGAGAGTTGCCGGCTGTCGACGCTGCGCAGGGGGAAGGCGAGCGGGCGCCGGCAAGGCGTCCCGCTCAGGAGAGAATTTCGCTGCGGAATTGCTTCGGTGTCTTGCCCGTCGCCTTGCGAAACACCTGGGAGAAGGACGACTGGTTGCTGAAACCGCACTTGAAGGCCACTTCCTTGACCAGGCAATCCGGTTGCGAGAGGAGCAGCTTGGCGCGGTTGATGCGCACTTCGTTGATGTACTGGCCGAGGGTGCGGCCGGTGGTTTTCTTGAACATCCGCGACAGGTGGCGGCCGCTCACTTCGCATAACTGGGCCAGGCTGTCGATGTTCAGCTCTCTGCCCCCGCTGCTGACCACGGTTTCCTCGATCAGCCGCAGATGGCGGGCCGAGAGCTGGCCCGTGGTCTTGTCGCTGGCATCCCTGATCCCGCGGAAATGGCGGCTGAGCTCCACCATCAGCGCCTGGATAATGGCGTCGACCAGTTCCAGCTGTCCGTAGCGGGGGGTCATGAGTTCCTCGGCGAGGCGCAACAGATAGGTGCGGATATTGAGGTTGCGGATGTCGAAACAGGCTGCCAGCTCCAGCGGTGTCCACTGCCAATTGACGTGGGGGCTGAACAGGGCCATATCGAACAGGCAGCAGATTTCGCGGTAGTCGCCGACGCCCCCGCGGGCGTAGGATTCATGGCCGGCGGGGACGAAGCAGCAATTGCCGAATACGGTAAAGGCACTGGGGTATTGCCGCCCGAGATAGCTGACCTGCATGTCGGCGGGGCGGGGGCTCAGAGCGAGGCTGAGGTAGCAGACTTCCATCAGCACCGTGCCCGGCGGTTGCGGATCTTCGAGGTGGAAGCGGCGGATCTCGATGCTCACCCCGGGGCGGGAAATCTGCGCTTCCACCTCGAATTCATTGCGCGACAGCGTCTGCGGTATGCTGCTGGCCAGCTTGCGCGGCCAGTCGCGAAGGTCGACACCGGATACGCCGGACTCCACTGCTGTCGCGTTCATGGTGATGCCGGTCAATCTTTCGCCGCCGCCACCAGTTGGTAGATGCCGGCACCATAGGCCATCAGCTGTTCATTGCTCAGGCAGCGGAATGGCGTCATCGGGCACATGGCGTCGGCCACGCTCCACAGCGGCTCGGTTTGTTCCTGCACCTCTTCGATGCTGCCGCAGGCGACGAAGGCCAGCACCATCTCGTCGGGAACCTTGTCGAGCACCGAGGCCACGTCGCTCTGGCGGACCGCAGCTTCCTGGCAGATCTTTGCTTCCTTGAGAAAGCCATGGGCCTCGAACAGGTCCTCGTAGGATTTGATACCGGCGTAGTAGGCGACGGTGGGGCGCGAGTCGTCGATAGCCTGCTGCCTGTCGTTATTGATGGCAACCCAGGGCCAGTAGGTGATTTCGATGTCCTCGCGCTTGCGATTGAATTCGCTTAGCGAGCGGTCGATCAGCGGGCGAATGTGATCGTTGGTGTACTGCACCGTCCACAATGAATGGCCGAGCAGGCCGTCGGCCACTTCGAGAGCGAGGCGGGTCATGCCGTCGCGCATGGCGCCGATCCAGATGGGGATATGCTCCCGCACCGGTGGCGCGGTGACGATCATTTCCTGGTAGTCGGCCTTGTAGTAGACCCCGTCATAAGGCTGCAGCCCCTGGTGGGCGCCGCTGACGATATGGCGCACCGCGCCGACGGTATCGCGCAGGTGAGTCATCAGCTTGTAGTTGGGGGCGCCGTGCATGCCCACCGTGGTGGATGGCAGGGAGCTGCCGATACCGAGGACGAAACGGCCCTCGCTGATGCGGTCCATGTCCATGGCGGCAAAAGCGGTTTCGAAAGGGCTGCGGGATGCCGCCACGGCGACGCCGGGAGATAGCTTGAGGCGGCTGGTACCACTGGCGACTGCGGCGAGGGGGGCGAAGGGCGGGCCGTAGATTTGCAGCATGAAGGCACCTTCGAAGCCGGTATCCTCCATCTGCTTGCCCATTTCCATCAGCTGAGGACCCGGTGCTACCGGCAGTACGCCCCAGTATTGTCTTTCCTTGCCGACGGCATTGCCCCGGGACGATTGCGATTGCGACATGATCAGTGGCTCCTTTTAGGGTTGTCATTTTTGGCCCAATGGTACCACTGTTGCCCGTGTGGCGGGGATAGCGCTTCCTGGATCGGGTTGCCGGCATCGCTCCCGCGTGCAGCGTATCGGGGGGCTGGGGCTGCCTCCGGCGATGGCTCATGGCTGAAGGCGGGCGCGAAACTGGCTCGGGGTCTGGCCGGTAGCCTTGCGAAATGCCTGGGAAAAGGATGATTGCGAAACGAAGCCGCATTGGTAGGCAATTTCCTTGACCCGGCTGTGCGGGTCCATCAGCATCAATTTTGCCCGTTTGATCCGGCTCTGGGCGATATGCGCGCCGAGGCTCAGGCCGGTGGTGTTTTTGAACAGTCGTGCCAGGTGGCGGCTGCACATGCCGAACAGGCTGGCGATATCTTCCAGCCTGATGGACTTTTCAAGGGACTGGTCGATATAGGTTTCGATCAGGCTCAGCTTGCGTTCGCAGAGCTGGCCGCCCTGGTGGGGGTTGTGCAGGCGCAAGGACTTGAAGTGGCGACAGAGTTCGGTAATCAGCACTTTGAACAGCGCATCCACCAGACTGTCGCTGTCATACCCCGGTTTGGCGACTTCCTCGGCAAGGCGCAGCATGCAGGCGCGAATATTGATGTTCCTGATATCGAAACAGGCTGCCAGTTCAAGGGGAGTCCAGTCCCAGTCGATATGGGGACGGAGCACCGACATATCGAAAAGACAGGTAATGTCGCGGTGCTTGCCCCGGCATCCCCGAACGTAGGCATTGCGTCCGGACGGCATGAAACTGCAATCGCCAAAGGGTGTAAACAACGACGGGCTGTCGCGATAC
>Ga0265293_10004882_pt1 | contig 23063 bp, 19 predicted proteins | sample Munlanlewell138R_FD_192505 | JGI IMG/M metagenome (GOLD analysis project Ga0265293, IMG submission 192505) | Leachate microbial communities from a municipal landfill in Southern Ontario, Canada - Leachate well 138R | ecosystem: Engineered > Solid waste > Landfill > Unclassified | place: Canada... | reverse complement strand
ATCAAAGATTTCCATCTGTATTTTAAAGAATATGCTCCTAATAAAAATTGAAAAAGCGTTGTTCCAAATAGCGCTAAATTTGTATGTAACCACTGCAATACGGCGTGATCAAAAAATTGTGATTGATAAACCCGAAAGTAAAAAGCTATTACATAAATAACTGCTGAGATAACGAAAAAAATTTTTGGGAAAATATCTAAAATTTGAAAAAAAGATTTAGAAAAAATAACAAATAGTATGTATATGGTAAAAAACCAAGCAGCGCCATTGTAACTTGAGGCTGTCAATCCAGAAAAAGCTAGTAAAAATTTGCCTATATTACCTGGGTAACCATCAACTTGAAGTAATAACCCAAGACCTAAAACAAATATAAACAAAATAAGCCAATAAACTTTATATAAATAATAAATTCTCTTTACATTACTTCTAAGGCTATATTTTTCTCTATCCTGTCTATATTTATAATAGAGGCCAAATCCCGATACAAAAGCAAAGATAGGGACACAAGCATCAGAAAAAAGTGAAATATAGTAAATTAAGGGCTTTTCTCTAATAAAAATCAATGGCGAGAATAGACCTTCATAGTCTCTGTTAAAAAGATGCAGGCAAAGCATCATGAGAATAGCTATAGACTTTAAATGATTTGATTGTCTTACTGTTATTTCCATCATAATTGAACTAGCCCTGTGATTTACAGCTCCAGGAATATTCCTTAAAATAATGCCTATGTATACGATTATGAACTCACCACGAAATGTATCAACAGGCTCAACGTGTCAATCCCGCCTGCTGGTCAGGTTAGACACGTAACTGGTAACCGATTTGAGAAGTATGGCTTAATCCCGATAAAAAACTGTATATTATTCAACGGGAAAAAAACGTTAGGGGCGGCATGATTTACATTCCAACTAGGTTGACAAACACCGCCACTAGGAAGGTTCTAACCGATCTCTGCACCAGCACCAAAAAATAAACCAACTTTCATTCTGAATTTGTCCTATTTATATTTGAAGTCTTATTTCAATTTATGACTGCTTTAACAATTTTAAAATTAGCTTGCAAAAAATATATAATTTCTTATTATTCGCAAATTAATAAATGTTGTTTTCCAATTTTTTTATAAGGTTTTTTACTTTTTATTTAAGACTGGTGGCATACCAGTGTTTACCACCAGCTCATAAATATGCAGGGGAGTGAAATTGATCACCGCGCTCTTCCCTGCTGTACTGAAGGTGCAAGATAAGCCTCTGCCGATCCAGCTAGATCAAATTTTTCAAGAAGCTGCTCCCGTTTCTTAATTAGGGATGTTCGGTAGTCTGGATTGTCCAGAACCGTATAAAGGGCATCACTGAATGCTGCTTCTGCAGGTGATAGCTCTTCGTCCTGGCTTTCTGTATCAGACCATCCCCCGGACAATGGTGGTGTCAGAATGCCAGCATCAAGTTCAACCGGTGTCTCCAACTTGGTATCGTCAGGAGTGTTCATAAGTTCCACGATGCCGTCTGTACAATGGCTGCTAACCACAGGCACTCCAAGCGCAATAGCCTCGACGATCACGTTGGGCGTGCCCTCATAATGTGAACTTAGGGCAAGAACATCCCCTCTGGCAAGATACTTATAGGGGTTCGAACGTCGTCCTAGAAACATCACGCTTTCACTAATACCATACTGCACGACTTGGTCTCTTGCGTTATTTGATACCACAGGATCACCGTCACCAATTATCAGCAACCTTGCCTGTACACCGCGCTTCAACAGCGCACGGAATGCCTTGATCAGATGCCAAGGTGCCTTGACGCCAGTTAGCCTTCCCAGAAATATCACGGTTTTCTGGGAGAATAGTTCCTCTTCTGAATGGTCGATTTCCTCTAAAGCTGCCTGCTGGATACCAGCGACATTATGAGGGTTATAAATAATCTCAAGGTTTTGTGTAAAAGCGTACCTGCACTTTTTAATAAGATCCTCATGAATGGCCCTGCTTATGCAAACTACGCGCTTGAAACGTCGATAAGTAGTGCGGTATGCTAGTTTGGTGAGGCGATTGAGAACGGTGTTAGCAGCTAATTCTACGCTCTTGAATGAATGGATACTCGCTACCTTGAACTCTTGTGAGGGGCTCAGAGAACTGAAAAGGTTTGCCACATCGCCAAAGGCGATTGAGTGCGTGATACCGTATTTGCGCACTGCGCGGGCAATGGCAAACGGAATTGTAAGATAGAACCAATAGCGCCGTGCAGGTTTAAGCTCTACCAGGTCCTTCCGGGAAAGCACGATCTCGTCCTTACCAAAATTGACGATATCGTTATCCAGCCCAACGACTTTCACTACCTTGACAGTGTCTCCCAGCGCCTGATAGTGCTGATACATATTGAATGCGAGTCGTTCCATTCCCCCCACGCTACCGTAGGGGATGATAAGCAGAATGCGTCTTCTAGTTGCTTGCTTTGTCTTAGTCATGTTGGATTAGTAGTGAAGAAAAAAGAGCATTCCATTCGGCAGCTATCTTGTCAATGTCGTAGCGTTTAGCCGTAGCACGAGCCGCCTCTCCGAACCTTTCGCGCTGGGACGGATTATTGATGAAGTTACTCATGGCCTGCGCCAATGCGTTGACGTTCTCGGCAGGAACTAAGACACCGTCGATGCCGTTATTGATGATGTCACCTGGACCACTTGGACAGTCGAAGCTGATGCAAGGCATTCCACACGACATCGCCTCGATCAACACCATACCAAAGCCTTCTGATCGAGATGGTAGAACAAGGAAAGCAGCTTCGCGGTACTTTGAAGCAATATCTTTAATCGGAGCAAGGAAATTGATGTTATCACCAATGCCAAGTTCTCTGGCATGCTTTTGGAAGGGAGTCGGATCTCCTTTTCCATAGACTTGGATCTGCCATCCCGGGTGCTGTTCTGCGATCTGAGCCCATGCGTCAATCAAAAGGTCATACCCCTTGTTATGACTCAGGCTACCAACACATAGGATCACAGGTTGTCGAGAAACAAACACATCCCCTGATGGCTGCGTAAACTCAGGGAGCGGGTTTGGAATCACCTTGACGTGTGCTCGCGGCCATTCCGCAGCGCCTCCTGTCGTCAGAACCACAAATTTGTCATAACGGGGAGCAGTCCAGCGCATAAGTAAACGTTGCCACCAGGAAGAGGACAACTGAATCGAAGCGTGCCTTTCGTAGATCAATGCTGAGCGACGGCGAGGGAGGAATAGGGGCAGCAGCACACCTTTCAAGCCATCGTCACAAACCGCTAACACATCTGGATTGAACTTAGACAACTCTTCCCGTACTCCCCTAACATATTGGAGTAAGTATTTCACTCCGCGCCCAATGGCTTGAAAACGGACAATTTCAACTAAGGGACTCAGCGGATAAAAGGTTGGGCCTAGCTCCTCGTTTAAGACGAGAACTCTGATCGTATATCCATACTTTTCAGCAAGATAGGATGCCTTGTGAATTAGCACACGCTCCAGGCCACCGCTTCCTCGCACTCCATTAACCAAATAAATAATTTTCACACGAACGACTCTAGATATTAATTATTCAAAAATTTCACTTGTCACGATAAAAGAATCACATTAAATGCATCTTTCCAAAGTATTACAACGACTACTAGAATGTATACGAAGAATCTGTTTGCTGTCTTTACGTGCGGAAATAGCGACCTTTGTCTCTGGGGAAAAATAACCAACACCAATCATCATAATTAGTCTTTCAGCCCCTTCAATTCCAGCTTCCTTCTTTATTTGTTTCTCCTTGATATAGGGAACACATAGGTTCAAGCAACAACTACCAATTCCCAAGCTATGCAAAGAAAGTAGAAGATTCATAGAAAACAATCCGCCGTCAATGAACAGTTGATTGCTTTCAAGGTTTGTGAAGCATCTTGAGTCTGCTGTAACTATTAACAACTTATTTATGGTTTCCCCAAAACCACCATTGCCATCCTGTAACCGTAAGAGTTTTCTAACTTGGGACGTCTCAGAGTAAAGATGTACCCTCCAACCTTGTCTATTACACACCGATGGCGCGTATTTTGCTATATCAATGGCTCGACGAACTAATTCATCATTGACGACAGCATTCGTGAAATTTCGGATGCTGGACCTGTTTTTTGAAAATTGCTCAAACTCTGGAAAATCACTGGGACTAGCAGACTTTACCCCACCAGTAGAGTTTGAAGCTACACGATTAATAAAGCTGGTCATTTTCGTATAAAGTGCTGGTTCAGCTTCATAAAGACTCTCATTTTCCTGCAGATATGAAACAAGGGTAGCTGAAATTGTACTCAAAAGCTCTGACATCCCATATTGATCAAGATAAGCATTTGAATGCGAAATTAGGTGTTTAATTTTCTCTTGTCCAAAATTTGGTCTAGGGTTGGGCAATGCAAGACCTTTTTCTATAATATGATATTGTTTGGTTAGCCAAGCTTCAAAACTTTCTCGGCTCGAAAACTGCACTCGAAAAGAATGTTTATAGAAAATTCGCAAGTCATATATCTTATTTAGAATCTCACCTAAACGGGTTTGCCAAAAAAAGAAGGCGTAAATTTTATTTTTCAATCTATTCATTTTACTTATTCCATCATTTCACACTTTTCAAACACATGGAGATATATTTTTTCGAATGATTTAATCGATCTGTCACGATTTTTTGAATTGTGGTATCTACTAAATCAGTATTAATAAATTCGTGCATTTTCAGTCCGAATTGTGCTAATAGGTCTGCCATTCTTATATTTATTCCTTCCGTACGGCCGGCGGTATAGAAGTTCACTCCAAAAATGATACAAAAAATAATTGCGTGGTACGAATTAGTCACAACAAACTTAGCATTACGTATTAAGGCAAGGAAATCAGCAGGCCCTGCATGAGAAAACCGTTTATCTGCATATTTGTATTTACCTTGGCTTAAACCATAAATTTTTATCCCGTGCTTCTTAGCATATTCCATTGCAATATGCTTAATTTCATTAGAATCTTCAAAGTCATAAACCAAAACATAATTACTGTCGTGACGAGTTGCAGCTACTTCTGACCAGTATTCCTTAGGTAATAGGAAAACTGGATCAAGAACGTGCACTACTTCGTTCACACCAAGTTCAGCCAACTGTCCAATGGCTGTAGATTCTCTCACGGATACATGGTCAAGTTCGGCCACACCACGTTGCATGAGAGGTTTTGAATCTTCGAGAATAAAATCCGTTGCAATACTCGCTGCATATGAAGCACGTACCGCTCCGTCTGGCACGAACATAAGATAGAACGCTGGATCATTACCATTCGGACGGGTGGTATTCCAAATCTGATCGCTACCCGTAAAATAACACTCTGCGTCAGGAGGATTGGCACTCAATTCAGAATAGCTTGTGTATCTTATAGGAGTAAGATTAAGGTGCTTATTCCTAAAACGATCAAAAGCATATTTCCTTCTTCTTGAAAGCAATCGCCCTGGTAGCTTGACCATTATATAGAGAAGTTTGAGAAGCTTGCTGTTACCAACTAGCGAACTATTTGCAACGCTCAGTCTATAATGCCCACTCAAATAATCAGGCTTATAATCAATGATTCTAACTTGATGGCCCAGTTCTTGGAGATACCGCTGCAGAGCATATGCTTGCAATGAGGCTCCATAGTTGTAAACATCATGGCAAGTGATTGTACAAATCTTCATTTTCCTACCTTAAAAACATAACGGAATTAACCAACAACCAAAACACTTGCATAACAAGCCCTCTAATCGAAATTCTAGAAATTCTTACCACGCCTGCACTTGCCAATTATCGGTACTTGATCCGTATATTTTTGAGTGCAATTTTGTAACGCAAATCAACCAAAAACCTTCTTGAATGCATTCATGAAAAAATAGGTTAAAAACCTTCTCTCAGGAGAATTTAGTCCAAGAAAGAAAATTATTAGTATTGTAATAAATAAACAATTAAGTAAACCTAAAACTAACTCGAAAAAACTGTCAACTTGAAAATAAAAATAATAATTTACAAAGCAACTTATGACACCTACTAATATCACTCGAACCATCACACTTTCAAAATACTGTCTAACCGCCATTCCTGTTAAATTTTTAAGTATTAACAGTCTTGCAATGAGTGCCATAAGTGCAATAATGATGCCCGACGCAATAACCAAATCTGGTTCATGCCATAGCTTAATAGAAATATAAGCAAGCGGTAAGTTAAGAAGCATAATCCCACCAACAACACTCTGATATAAACGAATTCTTCCTGTGGCTTGAGCAGATGTCATCAGCGGTCTAGAGATAGAGTCGATTAAAGATACTATTATCGTCAAACGCAAAAAAATAGTTGCATACTCCGGAGGTTTCACTAGCCACATCTTTAACAACTCCTGAGTGTAAAAAAGTACCGGCATAGCAAGGAGAAGCAACAGCAAAAAATTATATTTCGACGCACGTTGAACAAGCTCATGCATTTGCTGACGTTCACCACTGGCATACAATTTGATAATTTGCGGGTTAATTGCAGCTTGTACATTATTAACAAACTGATTTAATGCACTATTAGCCTGGGTTGCAATGCTTCGTCCAGCGTTGACAGCAGGGCCGAAGAAAATATTTAGCAAAATATTATTGCCGTATTCGGACATGGCACCAGCAAGATAGCCCCAAGCGCTCCAAAAAGTGAAACCGAGCATACTGCGAAAGTTTTTTTTATTACATCCCCATTGCAGGCCTACTGCGGGAAAGACGGCGCGGTTGATTAGCAAATAACCGCAGAAAGATAACAAAGATACGCCTAGTAACAAGGCAGCGTATGTGCTTAGTTTATCGTAAGCCAGATGGGGCAGGAGCATTACAGCTACAAGCTTGAGTAAGATCTCGCCCATGCTCATCAGGGCGAACAGACCCATACGTTCGTTGGCCATCAGCATCGCGGTCAGGGGGGTTGTCATGACACTGATGGCAAAAACGGCGACAGACAGGTGGTAAGTCTGAATTGCAGCTTGATGTCTGCTCTCGGGGATAGTCAACTGTGTGCTAACAAACCAGTAGCCTGCTGTTTCAGCAATCAGTACAATACACAAGGCTAGCAGTGCATGGACCCGCAGGCTGGTGTTGAACAGACTACGCAGGTTGTTACCATTGTTTTGTCCTAGGTCGAAGGCGAAATAGCGTTGGGAAGCTGTGGTCATTGCGCCTTGCATAAAGCCAAGCAAGGCCACAAAGCCGGCCACTACATGGTAAGTACCAAAGTCCTCAACGCCCAGTACATTAAGTACCACTCGGGATGTATATAGACCAATTGCCATGGCCAGAAGCATGCGGATATAGAGCATGCCGGTATTACGCATGATGCGTTTTTGATTGCTGGCTAGCATAATGTTGTATTTATAGTGGTTTTTATTTAATAATGTTTTTTGAAATAAAACGTTAAGCTGAAACTCTAATTTCTTTGTGGTTCCGCTTTTCTACCTGATTTGACTCAGCCACAGACTCCGGCAACTGCAAATTACCTCTCAACTGCTCTTGCCGCGTATGCACCCAGTCCACAATATGCTCATCCGGCTTGAACCCTTCCACCAGTAAATGAAACACATCGCGCACTTTCTGGTAATCATAAGAACGAATGGATTTATCCAGGGTGACCAGATGCGTTTTCAATTCTTCCCATTCCGTATGCAGCTCATTGGCCCGCTGGATCATGGGGTGATCCGTTTTGGTTACGTTATCGCCAATCAGCAGCTCTTCATACAGTTTTTCACCCGGCCTTAAACCGGAAAACTTGACTTCAATATCACCCGCCGGGTTGTCTTTGGACTTAACCGTTAAGCCAGACAGCTGGATCATTTTCTTGGCCAGGTCAATAATTTTGACCGGTTCGCCCATGTCCAGCACGAACACGTCTCCCCCTTTACCCATGGAACCGGCCTGAATTACCAGCTGGGCGGCTTCGGGGATGGTCATGAAGTAGCGGGTAATGTCAGGGTGGGTCACGGTAAGGGGGCCACCGGCACTGATTTGTTTGCGAAACAAGGGAATAACCGAACCCGAAGAACCCAGTACATTCCCAAAACGCACCATGGTGAAACGGGTTTGGTTGGTAAAACGTCCGTATTCTTCGGCATTAAACAGAACGGGAGAGGATTCCCGGGCCAGGGCCTGCAATACCAGTTCTGCCATGCGCTTGGTGCTGCCCATGATATTGGTAGGGCGCACGGCCTTGTCGGTGGAAATCAGCACAAAGTTCTTGACATAGGCACGAATGGCGGATTGTGCCGTATATAGAGTGCCAAAAATATTATTGCGCACGCCCTCGGCAATATTGTGTTCCACCATAGGCACATGCTTGTAAGCAGCCGCATGGTAAACCGTATCTACTTTCCAGCCGCTCATGATGTCAAACAAACGGCTTTGGTTACGGATGGAGCCCAGAATAGGCACGACTTGCAGATCCAGCTGTTTGTTACGGGCAAAAATACTTATTTCACGGTGAATATCGTAAAGTGCAAACTCGGAATGTTCAAATAAAATAAGTACTCTAGGCTGTAAATGGACAATCTGGCGGCACAGTTCAGAACCAATTGAACCGCCCGCACCGGTGACCATGACCACTTGCTGTTTCACGCATTGTTCAAACAACGCCATATTGGGTGCAACCGGGTCACGGCCCAGCAAATCGGCAATATCTACCTCACGTAAGTCTTGTACCTTGATTTTGCCGCTTACCAGATCCATCATGCCGGGTACGGTGCGTACCAGTACTTTGTACGGGGCCAGGGCATTAATAATTTGCAGGCGGCGGGCACGCGTGGCTGAAGGAATGGCCAGAAGAACCTCTTGGGCTTCCGTGGCAATAATGATGCCACCTAAATTGGTAGGGTCAAAAATGGGCACACCGGCAATTACACGGCCAATCAGGTCGGGGTTGTCATCAATAAAACCCACCACTCGCATTTCATTGCCCATGCGAATGGCCGTTAGCAACTGGTTGCCAGAATGGCCGGCACCGTAAATAAGCACTTTTTTACGCTTGTCGTCTTTATCAATAGGGTTCCCGTTATAAAAAGGAATGAATTGCGTCAGGCGAAGTGAACCACGGTTGAAATAACTGCGCATAAGCATGCGCAGGCCGCCCGTCATCACCAGCAACAGCAGCCAGTAAATGAAAATAACACCACGTGGTACGGGAGGGTGATTGGGGCCAATATAAATCACAATGCCCAGCATAATGGTGGCAATGGTGACTCCTTCAAAAATGGCCACGCTGGCCTGGTAGCCCACAAAACGCATCACTGCCCGGTAAAACCCTTTGGTAATGAAAATAGGCAGGGCAACCAGCGGCGCCATAATAAACAGCCAGGCATGACCGCCAAAGGGCTGGATAAGCGCCATGTTGTCCAGCCGCAGGTAAAACGCCAGCCACAGTGCCAGCCAGATAATGGCGACATCGGCAGCAAGTTGCAACCCGCGTTTTTGGCTGCGGTTCAGGCCAAGTAAACGCTCGCGCAGGTGCATCCTGGACAGGCGGTTTTTGGGTACAGAAATCATCACTTAAGTCCTGTTTGCGGTTGCCTGTTCCATGATGTTGCGCAACACGGTGCAGGTCTTGTCCATTTCGGCTTCGGTAAGGGTAGGGTGTACCAGGAACATTAACGAAGTATCACCCAGCTCCATGGCTACCGGCAGGCGCTGGGCCGGGCGCAGGTTGGTATTGTCGAACGCCTTTTCCAGATACACTTCAGAGCAGGAGCCGGAAAAGGCCGGCACACCTGCTGCCACCATTTCATTAATAATACGGTCGCGGTTCCAGTCGGGCTTCAGCTGTTCAGGCTGAACAAATACATAACATTTATAGGCGGCATGTTCGCTACCTTCGGGCACTTCCGGCACCCGCAGGGCAGGCAGCTGTTTGGCGGTTTCCCATATTTGGTTGGCGTTTTTCTGGCGAAGTCTCGTCCATTCCTGCATGCGTTCCAGCTGGATCAGGCCAAGTACGGCCTGTACTTCGGTCATGCGCCAGTTGGTACCAAAGCTCTCATGCAACCAACGAAAACCGGGTGCATGTTCACGCTCGTACACGGCTTCCCAGCTTTTGCCATGGTCCTTATAGGCCCACATTTTTAACCAGTAATTCCGGTTATTGGTGGTAACCATGCCGCCTTCACCCCCGGTGGTCATGATCTTGTCCTGGCAGAAAGACCAGGCACCAATATCCCCAATGCTGCCCACTGGTTGGCCTTTGTAAATGGCCCCATGCGCCTGGGCGCAATCTTCCACCACATACAGGTCATGTTCCCGGGCCAGGGCCATAATCGGGTCCATATCGCAGGGCCAGCCTGCCAGGTGCACGCATACAATGGCCTTGGTATTGGGTGTTAAGACGGCCTTGATGGTTTCCGCGGTAATGTTTTGTGAATCACGGCAAACATCGGCAAACACCGGTTTGGCACCGGTATTAATAATGCTAGACACCGAAGCCAGGAAGGTGCGGGAAGTCACGATAACCTCATCGCCCGGGCCAATATCCAGTGCCTTGAAAGCCAGGTCCAGCGCCAGCGTGCCGTTTGCCACGGCCACCGCATGGGCAGTATGTGTCCAGGTAGCAAAGGCTTTTTCAAAATCCCGGCATTGTGTGCCTGTCCAGTAATTAACCTTATTGGATAAAATAACATCACGAACGGCATCGGCCTCTTCAACAGTGAAAGAGGGCCAGGGGGAGAAGGGGGTGTTTAGCATGATGATTTGACTTTTAACTAATTTTTAACCAAGGGTTTGGCCGGATTGCCCACAACCGTGGCACCAGCAGGAACATTCTTTGTGACAACGGCACCCATGCCAACCACGGCACCGCGACCAATAACCAGCGGTGCACCGGGTTTGCCTTGTTTAATAATGGCACCAGTACCAATATAGGCATAGTCTTCAATAACAATATTGCCGTTGCACTTTACCCCGGGAGCGAAGGTAACGTAATCGCCAATGATGCAGTCGTGTGCAATATAGCTGTATAGGTTGCAGTGAAATTGCCGACCAATTTGTATGTTGGAGGTTAGTGTTACGAAAGGGCTTAGAATGGAACCTTCATCTATATTGACGTTGTCCATAACACAGATATTTGATGCGGAAATATCCAAGAATTGAATGTTATTTTCCTGGCAAAGCTGTTCCAGTTTTTCACGAATAACGCTGTTGGCAATCGCCAGAGTTACAAAGCGTTCGCTTGCTTCAATTTGCATGAAATCATCAAATGTATAAATTGAATGACCATTGATTGAGTCAGTCTCTGGGTTATCATCAACAAATACAAGTCTACTTGCATCAATTTTTTTAGCTTGTAATTGTTCTCGCAAAAGCGGCATGACTTCACGTCCATAGCCACTTGCTCCATAGACAGCATATATAGGATTTTTCATTTTAGGAAAGGAATAATTAGTATTGGTTTTTTTCTGAAGAGGAACCTGTGAATTTGGACATGGTGGCTTCACCTTCTGCACTGATCCCGTCACGGACAAAGACTTTTTTAACAGTCAGGAACAGGATTTTTACATCAAGCCAGAAAGATTGATTATCCACATACCACACATCCAGCTTGAACTTTTCTTCCCAGCTTATGGCGTTGCGACCATTAATTTGTGCCCAACCGGTAACACCAGGGCGGACCTCATGACGGCGAGCCTGTTCTTTGCTGTACAGGGGTAGGTATTCCATTAATAAAGGACGTGGCCCTACCAGGCTCATATCGCCTTTTAATACGTTCCATAACTCTGGTAACTCATCCAGGCTGGTAGAGCGCAGAAAATTGCCAAAGGGTGTCATGCGTTCAGAATCGGGCAGGGGGTTACCGTCTTTATCGACCGCATCGCGCATGGTGCGAAACTTGATCATGGTGAAAGGCTTGCCGTTCAGGCCGGGGCGAACCTGACGGAATAAAACGGGGGAACCCAGTTTTTTTGAAATTTGCCATGCCACATAGGCCATGACTGGGGAAAGAAGCACTAGGGCGATAGCCGAGGCAAGAATATCAAAGAGACGTTTAAGCATAGAATATAAAACAGTATTAGTGAAGATAAGTAAGGTGTTTTTGTGTTTTTATGAAAGCTTTTACATCTTCCTGCATTTTCTCTAATAGATCAGGTAAAGCCTCTACTATATCTGGGTAAATCATATTTGGTTGTGTTAAAGCCCAATTAACAAATGTATCCAGATAGTTTAAATCTAGAATAATTTCATTGTTTTTGATAGTTAAAATAAAGCCAGATTGATGCTGAATCGTATCGGGTGTAATGAATTTGTACATGGTAAGAGTTCCTAAATGTTGGAGTTATAATTAGAACACTTAATTTTAATTTGGTAACTTGTTGTTTCTACGTAATACCCATTTCACGTAACATTATGGCATTTACTTTATTCACATCGTATTTTTCTTCTGCAATTTTTCTAGACCGTATGCTCATACGAGAAGTAAGTTCAGGATTATTAATAAAGTGCTCCATTGCTGTCACCAAATCATCTACAGATTTAATGGGGATCAGATAGCCATTGTCTTCGTGTATAACGGTTTCTCTACAACCAGGGGCATCAGTGGTAATAATGGGGCGGCCCATTGCCATGGCTTCCAATACGGTGCGAGGTGTACCTTCCCGGTAAGAGGGCAAGACGTAAACCGAACAGTTGGAAATGGCAGGACGGACATCAGCCAGTTTTCCGAGGTAGTTGATAGTACCTTCCTGAACCCAAGTATCGAGCTCATGCTGTTTAATGGCATCAGGATTTTCATCTATCCAGCCAACCAAGTCAAAGCCGACTTCGGGATGATTGATTTTTATTTGTTTGGCGGCCTGTGCATATTCCCGTACCCCCTTATCTCCTAACAGTCGTGCAATCAGCAAGAAATGAACATGTTCAGGTAAGGGTACGACTTCATATTCAGAAATATTGACACCGGAACCGTTCACTACAAAAGAGGGCGTGAATGGTTTTAGAATGTTAAGCTGTCTGAATAAGGCTTGATCATCTGGATTTTGAAAAAATACTTTATGAGTAGTTCCTAATGCCAAGGTATATAAACGTTGCGCAAACTGGCGAATGAAACCGCGCTTGGAAGCCTTGTCTTGTTCTTGAAATGCATAACCCAGACCTGTAATCAGGGCAAAACGGTTGGGTACTCTGCCAAACCATGCCGCCAATGAGCCATAAATGACTGGTTTGATGGTATATCCCATTACATAGTCGGGTTTAATTTTACGGATTAGTTTTAATAAATGAAAGAAAGTTTTGGCATCAGCTACAGGATTTATGCCTGTACGGTGCAAGGGAATATCGTGAACGATAATACCTTTGCATTTAAGTTCATCTTTAAGACAAGCATTATCCGCAATGTCAGGTGCCGCAATATGTACCTGAAAACCCTTTTGGATTAGTGCATCTATTAATGGACCCCGGAATTTTACGAGAGAATCGGGATAGCTGGCAATTAATAAAAAAATCATTTTATATCGTTAATAATATTTACCAAATCAAGCATATTAAAGGATTTCATGTCGTATTTATTATTTAATTTACGATATTCACATAAAATATCTTCGAGTATTGTTAAATTTATATCAGTGTTTTTTCCAAAATTATGAGGATGCCACCATAAATGAAATATTTCTTTTTTCTTGGCAGCATATTTCATCGATTTTTTTATTCGATTAATACGTATATTTTCAAATAATGAAAATTTTTCAGAGTAGGGTCTTAATAAACGGCTGGATGGAAAATTATAGGGTATGGAGTGTTTGCATGATTCTAAAGAATAGGTTTGATGTCCAACTAAGTTAATATAAGTATCAATTAATCTACCTAATCGACGAATAAGATTTTGTTTGTCGTCTTCTGTCGATTGATAGAACCAACTTTTTTCATTACCTCTAAAGGCTTTTATTCCCGCTTTTTCTAATTCTATTAAATAATCAGGGCTCCATTGATTTCTAGGAAATATTATTGTTTGGATATCAAGATTATATTTCTTTGAAATATTAATAGCTGCATTAATATCTTCTTTGAAAGCTTCTAGTGATTGACCTTTTTCAAGGCAATAATAATGTGAGAATGTATGTGTTGAAATCTCTTGATTCGGAGTGGAAATTATTTTCTCTATTAGCTCTGGTGAAAAATGAAATTTAGCGTCAAGATTTTTGTTTTTATTTATATATTTATAAGGACATAAATTTTTATTATCGTATTCAGGTTTTATTTTAGGTTGATAATTATGAACTTCATTTATATCTTTACAAAAAAGAAAGCCAACTGTAGACCATGTTGCGTGAATTTCATATTTTTCAAATAGATCAAGGATTTTAGGTATTGCTTCCCATACTCCAAGAAGGTTTTCTTTGTAGCTTTCTAGACTGCGTTTATCACGAACACCCCAATATAGTTCAAAATCGATCGATATTACAATTGCGCCATCATTATTTTTCATATGTATTTCAATTAAAAATAGAGTAAATGCTTACTGTTGAGGTATATCGCAGATATATTATACTGTGTCAGAATCAGAATAACTTATAAAGAAATCTGTTTTTTCTATTCTTATATTGGAATTTTCTTTTGTTTTATATCCAAAAAATAATTTTATGGGTTGTAATTTTCTAGGTAATTTAATAAATTTACTTTTTTTGTAAGATTCAAAGAGAAAGTGATTGTAGGGTATCCAGGCAAGGATAATATCTGCTTGCTGATTAATTATTTCAAGTGTTGTTTTCTTTAATAATATTTCAGAAGCGAGTTTATGATCAGGATTACAAATGATATCCATAATGTAGCCTATGGTTCCATTATGTTTTTTTTCTATTGTATATATTGATTTTCCAATTAATTTATTATCTTGATATAGAGAAATATATTGGTATTTGTTATTTGGTTTTTCTTTGTAGCGCCAGTTCATATATTGACTGTCTCGCCAAACTGTAGTTTTTATTTTTAAAGAAAAAAATTCCCATAATTCATCGTAATTTGTATCAAAATTTGCATCTGAATTTATCAGGAACTTTGATTTTTTGCATAATTTTTTTAATGAATTTTTTAAAAATAATTTAAGTAATTTATTTTCAATAAATATATTTTTTTTTATAAGATATGCTAGTGGGAATAGTATGTTATTAATATAAATAACAAAAGGAGGGTATCCTAATTCTTGCCATCCCAATCTCGAGAAAAATACGGGACCAGAACTAGTGTTTGGAAAACCATAAACTATATTGTTATTGTCTAGTGTGCATCGGTCATAAACGTCATTTGCTAGTTTGCCAAATAGGCCTTTTCCTCTATGGTTTTGATCTGTTAATGTATCCAATGATTGATACGCAAAACCCATAGTGGAATTAATTTTTGCTTTAACTTTAAAAACACTATAAACAGCAGCATCATTTCCATTTTTATCAACTGAAATTGACGTGATACTTCCTTCTTGAGGTTTTGCATACTGCCAAATTAAATGATTTTCATTTTTTTTATTATTGTTTTTTTCAAATATTTTATTTATGCGTTCAACTGAATGCATACCATTTGTTTGTTCAATCTTGTATTCAGTTTTATTCTGTTTCGAACTCATTATAATTTCTCTAATGTTTTAATTAAATTATATTAATAAAATTCTTTATATAGTTTTAAATGCTTGTCTGTTGCTGTTTTAATAGAATAAATATGTGAATATTTCATCCCATTTTTAGAGTGTTCTGATATTCTCTCAGGATTATCAAAATATACGATAATTGCATTTGCTAATTTTTGTGCATTATTAGGTTCAACGATAATACCGTTTTTACATGTATTGATTACTTCAGAACAACCACCTACATTTGTAACAATGCATGGTAAGCCGGATATAGATGCCTCAATTAGTGAAATAGGTAATCCTTCCCAAGCAGAACTCATAATAAAAATATCAAATTTCGACATAAGCTCTGGAATATTGTTTTGGTTGCCTATTAAATTGATGGTTTCTGTTAGGTCTTTATCTTTAATATGATTTTTAAGGTTTTCTGTGTATTCTTTCTCGCCTTCTCCAGCGATAGATATATTTATTCTTTTTTTAATATGTAATGGTAATAGAGATATTGCAGAGACTAATAAATAATAATTTTTTTGAGGATGTATTGTTCCTACAGCTAATAAATTTATACTATCTTTTATTTTTCTTACAGGAGTGTTTTTAGGGAATTTAGTTGTGTCTACACTATTTATGATAGTAGTTATTTTTTTGGATGTATATGTACTTAATGTATCGCTACATATTTCAGAGATTCCTACATAGCTATTAATTAATTTATCAAAAAATTTAAATTTTTTCTTGCCTATTTGAAATTTTATATTATGATGAGTATATATTTTTGGGATATTAGTTAAAAATCCAAATAATACACCATAAAGAAAATGAGAATGATAAATATCAATTTTATTTTCTGTTACATATTTTCTTACTCTGAATATGCCCCGCCAAGGTTTTTTTCTTGAATCATATCCTATAAAAAAATATCTTATATCATTTTTTTCTAGTTCGGCTAAATAATTTTTTTCAAAATCTTTGCTTCTTCCAAAGTCCTCAGCATAACCCCAAAAACCAATATGAAGTTTATGGCCTTCTTGGTTCATTGCGATAGCAAGATCTTTAATATAAACTTCAGCACCCCCTGCTCCTGGGCCTGCAATTAAATGTAATATATTCATTTTAGATGGGGTTATGGTTATTTAATGTTTTTAATTTTAATGCTGTTTAAAATAGATTATATATATAAAGGTAAGAAAACTATTATTACTTATTATTTTTATAAAGCAAGTAAAAATACAACAAAACAGAAAATGGAAGAGCGGGAATAGTTAAGAAAAAATATTTATTATTAAAAAAACTTTTGGGTTCTTTCAGAATCATTAAGCAAACATTATAATGTATTGCATTTTTTATCTTTATTTTTGGAGTTATTCCGTACTCTATATTTATTTCTCTACAATATTTAAAACCTTTCGGGCTTTTAAAATATTGAGTAATAATATTTGCTGATGAACCGTCTGGTTGATAGTCAACTATAGCCCAAACCTCATTAACTGCATAAAACTTATAATCTCTTTCTATCAATGTATAAAGCGTACCTAAAGGTACTAATCGCTCATTGGGAAACTCAGGGTAACTTGGATAGGCTTTGGTAAGTTCTGTACGCAATACTAATTTTTTATCTCCAGTACCTCCCTGTTTATTATAAAACTCAGATAAAGTTATCTCAGTATTCGTTTTTTTAAACTTAGAACCTAGTAACTCGCCATTAATAGACTCATCCAATCCAACTAAACCAGCTATACCTGGATTGTTTTTTACTTTTTGCCAATTAGAATAAATACTGGCGATTGCTGTCGGTGGCATAAAGTCATCTGAGTCAATACAAACATTTAATTCTGTATTTATATTTTTATAAGCCGTATTATGAGCGGTATGCATACCACCATTAGGCTTGTATAGGTAGTGAATATTTAATTGCTGACTATCAATCCATTGATGAACCAATTCTTTAGTGTTGTCTGTCGAGCCATCATCAATAATTAACCAAATAAAGTTCTGATTGGTTTGATTTAACAAGCTTTCGTAAACTCTATGCAAGCAGTACGCTCTATTGTATGTGGGTGTAAATACAGTTATGAATTTCAAAATGTGTCCTCAGAAAAAACTGACACTAAAGGTAAAAAGTCCTAACAACAACATGCTATAGTAACGATTTGTGTTTTTTAAGCTTGAGTTCTTTGTCAGTGGATAAGCAATAACGAGCCCGTATAAAAACCAGGATAAATATGCCATTCGGTTACTAAATGGTATGCGAATAATCAATAACCAAAAAGCGTTAGCAGTTAAATATATAGCTAATATTTCATTGTAAATTAAATCATTAAATTTTAATTTATAAATATAAAAAATACCAATTAAAATAGGCAATAAGCTGAATAATAAAAAATCTAATCTAAAACCGACTTTTCCTATGCCGGCTTCATCTATATCAATATTTATATATCTGACTAATTTATCATCAAATAAACCTGTGTCTGCTAAAATTTGACCGATACTTGGTGTTACTAATGTAATCACTAAACATACTAACCAACCGTAAATATAGTAGTCTATTTTTTTAAATCTCATAAATATTACGGCTGCTGCTATTGGTAATAGCAAACTTGTATGTAAATTAAATGAAACAATAAAAAATATCCACCGCAAAGGGCCACTATATGATAAAGCTAATAAAAATACAGAAGTAGCCATGCCATTTCGAATTCCATTAACACCAGCAGAATAAAACGAAAATAGTGCTACCATTAGTATGAATGGCCAAATCCAATTATATTTAAACCATCGTTTTAGTGCTATATAAAATGGCACTATGTAAATAGTAAAACAAATAAAAAAGAACCAATGTGCATTTAGGTATTCACCGCAAAACTTCATGAGTAAATAAAATAATATGTCATTACTAGGTAAATCTGCACCATTTTTTAATAACTCAAAAGTGTTATAGTAATTACCCATATCACCAAATGTATAACTAATGGGTCTTAAACCTAACAACAACCAAATTATCACAAAAAAAATTACAGTAATAATATAAAGAAAATTATTTGGCTTACGTGAAAAACTCGGCTTAAAAAAGCTATAAAAACTTAGTAATATAACAAGCCCGGCCACTAACAAATTATAAAAAAACTCGTAACTAGAGAGTGGTATAAAATCAATCATGTTGATAATTAAATAGTATTAGCCATTTTTTCATTATATTTTTTATGTTAAATATATGCATATGAGCTAATATTTTTTTGTTAAATTTTTTCTTAAAATAGAGTTTGTCATTAGTTGATTTAACTCATAAAAAAGTCTTGTGTAATTTTTTTAAAATAACTTCACAATATTTTCCTAAAATATTTCTTGATCCTGTTAGACAATTAAATGAAATAACCGGAGTATTAGATTGCATTGCTTGTGGTTGAAGGAGGTTAGATGACTCGTACGGGGTTGTTGTTAAAGCTGAAATTGCGCCTGGTTTTCGTTATTTCCATTGATAAAGACATCGTTACTTTGAATGATTGCTGCGTAGGCATCGTTTAGATCTTAGTGTTTACCAAAGACGTTGAAATAACGCAGACCTATCGAGACTTAGTTATTTCGCTGATGAATCAGAACCGTATTCATAGTTTGCATAACGATAGTAACCATACTTGGAGCCATAACGGCGGTTTTTGGCAAGCACATCATTGAATATGACACCTTTAACCTGACCGCCTGCCTGGCGTATACGCTTGGTGGACTCATCCAGTTCGCCCAAAGTAGTTTCATTGGCTCGTGCAAGCAGGAAGGTGGCACCAGCATGCGGTGCCAGTGCCATGGCGTCAGAAACGGCCAATACGGGTGCACTGTCAAGTAGCACCAGGTCATACTGTTTTGCTAATTGGTTCAGTTTTTCAATCGCGTGTGCAGATAACAGCAGTTCTGACGGGTTGGGGGGCAATACACCGGTACTTAAGAAGTCTACATTGGGCAGCACGTTTTTATGGATGGCCTGTTCTGCAGTAATGGTGCCGCTAATGAATTCACTGGCACCATTATGGCGTGGTTTGCCAAAATACTGGTTAAGGTAGCCTTTACGCAGATCGGCATCTATCAGCAATATTTTCTTATTGGCCGAACCCAGTACGGCAGCAAAGTTCACGCTAATGAAGGATTTACCAATAGTAGGGGTAGGACCGGTAATTAGCACGATGTTGTTGCTGGCTTCCAGCATGGCAAACTGCAGGGCGGTGCGCAGGCTACGCAGGCTTTCAATGGCCGGGTCTTGCGGGGCCACGTAGGCCAATACATGGTTGCCGGGTTTTTTACTGCTCGCTTCCATGTATTGCGTGGTTTGCTGTATTGAACGGGGTACGGTGGCAAATACATGCATGCCCAGGTTTTGTTCAATTTCATTGGGTTCTTTTATACCAGGGTGTAACATGGCACGTATGACGGCCACAGCCACGCCTAATATCAAACCTAAAATCAAACCAATAGCCAGTACCAGTGCTTTTTTAGGTTTGATGGGGCCACCGGGTACAACCGCTTCATCTATCACCCGTACATTACCTACTTTACCTTCTTTAACCAGGCGCAGTTGTTGGGCGCTGTTCAGCAGGTTTACGTACATTTCACTGTTCACCTTAACGTTGCGTGTAAGGGTTAACAGTTGTTGTTCCAGTTCTGGCATTTTTTTAACGCTGCTGGTAACTTTGGCAATTTCCTTGTTAAGCGCGGCAATTTGCTGGTCGATGGCTTTAATGCTGGGGTGTGCGGCTGTGAATTGGGGGGTTAACTCACGGCGTTTTTGTTGCAGTTCCAGCAGTTTAAGTTGCAGGTTAACGCTGGTGTCTAAAGAGGCCTTGCCTTCGGCACCCAGGTCAAAGGTGCCTTTTTTGTCGCGGAATTCGGTGTACTGGCTTTCCGATTCCTGCATTTGCTGGCGCAGTTCGGGCAGGAAGGCATCCAGAAAGCTTAAGGATTTATCGGCTTCAGCGGCTTTGCGGTCTATGTTTTGTTTTACATAGACGTTGCCCAGGGTGTTCAGGATTTCGGTAATTAAACGGCGGTCTGGGCCTTCCAGGGAAACTGCCAGCATGCCAGACTGCTTGCCTTTTTCACTTACTTGTAGTTGATTTTGTAGCTGATTGATTTTTGCCTGGCGAGAGGTGCTGACTACCGTAAAACGGGCGCCGGGTTTGGCTTGCAGGCTGGCAATGTTAACGCGGCCGGGTTCGCCGTTGTATAGGAATTCGTGGGTTTGGTCGGTTGGGCCGCTTACCAGTAAATCATTGTTTTCGGTGTATAAGTCATAACCGGTTTCAGTGGCCACCAGTTTCAGCTCTGTACCCAGCAGTTCATTGGGTACGTCCAGTTGGCTTAAGCGAATGCTTTCGGTACCCGATACATACCCCCCAAAACCAAAAATGCCCGGGTCAGACAGCCCGGTGGCCCGTTTGGCCAGCCATTGGCCAATAATGGGAATGTAATCGGGGGTGGCGCTGTTGTTCAGTTGCAGTCGGTCTACGGTTTCACCAATTACCATGCGTGAACGCAGTATTTCAATTTCAGCCGCTACGGGGGAGCCGGCATCAAACAGCAGGGCCAGTTCGCCCATGGCGGGGTTGGTATTGCCCTGGTTTTGTTCTACCTGAATCAGGGTGTTGGCCTGGTAGATGGGGGTGCTGAACATGGCGTAGGCAATGGCCAGCAGGGTGCAAACGCAGGTAATGGCAACAATCAGCCATTTGGCATCTAAAATGGTGTCAAGAATGGCCAGTAAATCTATTTCGTCGTTATCTTTTTGTGGGTTTAAAGACGAAGAAGGGTTTTGCTGTGGTGCGGTCATGAAATGCTTGGTTTAGATAAGTGTAAGGGTGAAACAGGAGTGGTGGAAAACCCTGCCTAGCTGATTTTTTTGATCAGGTTTGCCCAGTGGCTGACGCCTTGGGCAATCAGCTGGTGCGAGGTTTCAAAGGCGGCTCGGTCTTTTCGGTAGGGGTCGGCAATTTCGGTTTTTTGGCCGGGGCCGGTGTGGCCCAGGCAGTGTACTTTGCCACGGGTGAAGGGGTATTTTTGTTCCAGCTCTTGCTTGTGGGCGGTTTCCATCACCAGAATTAAATCCGCCTGGGTGCACATGTAGCTGCTTATTTGCTGGGCCCGGTGGGCGGAAATGTCCAGCCCGTGTGCCAGCGCAATTTCCTGGGCGGTTTTGTCTGCCGCGTGCCCGCTTAGGGCGGCCAGGCCGGCCGACCAGATGTTTTTTTCGGGCAGGGCGGCCTTTAGCAGTGCTTCAGCCACCGGGCTGCGGCAGATGTTGCCAATACAAACGGTAAGAATGTTGTTCATTACGGTTGTGTTTAGTTGGTGGCGTTTACAGTAGAGATGGCCGCACCGTAACTAGGCAATATGTTGCTGATGACACGGTTCCAGCGTACCACGCGGGCCGGGTCTACATACACCATGTCTTGCGGTTTCAGCTGGAAGCCGCTGGCCAGGATAAGGGCGGTGGGCGAGTTGGCGTTCAGGTGGTAAATTTCAGCCTGTTCCTGCTTGCCTTTGCGAATCACGTAAACCTGGCCGGGGTTACTGGCAATAGAGGTGCCGCCCACTTCACCCAAAGCCTGGGCCAGGGTAAGCTGGCCATCGTTCATGACCAATGCTTGCGGTTTTAATACTTCGCCTATCATGAACACTTTGGCGCGGTCACGGTTGTTTACGCGCAGCATGTCGCCGTTTTTAAGCATGATGCGGTTGGGGTTAATACCCTGGGCTGTCATTTTGGCCAGGTTGATGACGGTTTCTTTGCCATTGCGGGTTAACACAATGGAAGAACGGTCTGCCTTTTCGGTAAGGCCGCCTGCACGGTTAAGGGCTTCGGGCAGGGTCATGGGGATGTCGTTCAGGTTTTGCAGACCGGGGTTGTTGACTTCACCGTCCAGGTATACACGGCTGTTGCGGTAAGATTGTACGCGTACGGTTAGCTGTGGGTCTGTAATGTACTTGGCCAGGGTTTTGGTTAGTTTTTCGCGTATTTGCAGTTCGGTCAGGCCCGAAACCTTAACGGCACCGGCAAACGGGAACTGGATGCGGCCATCTGAACTGACATTATAGCCATTACCCACGTTGCTGCCTTCGGTGTTGGCAGCGCCTGTGGCACCTGACAGGGACAGTTCAGGGTGATCCCACACAATAATGTTCAGGACGTCACCCGGGCCTACGGTGTAGGCGGTGGGGTTGCCAAACAGGTGGTTGACATTGGTAATGACAGGCTGGTTAAGGGTTTGTTGTTTAATAAGGGCTGCATCTATGGTTATTAAGGCACCGGCGGGTGCTTCACCGTCTTTTAATTGTTCGTTGTTGTCCAGTTCGTTTTGTACTGAACCGGGGCCACCCATGTACATGCCAGGGGCCATGGCGCAGGCGGAAAGGGCAACGGAAGTAACGGCTAAAAGCAGGGTGGTTTTTATACGCATAGGTCAGTTTTTTCGATTAATGGGTTATAT